>Ga0307510_10000610_pt1 | contig 36220 bp, 42 predicted proteins | sample 12_EM_MG_FD_207224 | JGI IMG/M metagenome (GOLD analysis project Ga0307510, IMG submission 207224) | Populus trichocarpa ectomycorrhiza microbial communities from riparian zone in the Pacific Northwest, United States - 12_EM | ecosystem: Host-associated > Plants > Roots > Unclassified | place...
CCGAAAATAGCTGACCGTTCTGCCCTCTGCTAAGGGACTCCTATCCGGAGATCGTGGCCCCTGTGCCACTGCGGCACCAAGCACTACAGCCGAGCCCAGACGCCTGGATACGCACGCCCTCTCCACTGTCCTCGTCGCGAACGATCTCTCCGACGACGCCCATCCGCGGCGGGTCTTTGCGCGCGTCGGGGCACTACAGCGGCTACGCGAGCTTCAGCGCCGTCATGGAAGCTGGGAAGGAGCCCCCACCATCGCTGGAGGAGCAAGGGTTCGGGCGTAGGTGGCTACGCTGGATGCACAGGAACGGAGTCAAGCATTGGGTCGTGCCGTGCACGCTGCTGGCGTCGGTCTTGGTGCGCTGGTGCATCGGGCTAGGTTCCTATTCAGGTACGTCTCCAGACTATACATACTTCTCTATGATGACATTGTCGCCTCACTGTACCCAGGGCATGGGGCTCCTCCCATGTTTGGAGACTACGAGGCTCAAAGGCATTGGATGGAGCTCACGAATCACTTGCCGACGCGACAGTGGTACACGTACGACCTGCAATATTGGGGTTTGGACTACCCCCCGCTGACCGCGTATCATTCATGGCTTTGCGGCAAAATGTGCGTTGTGTTTTGTTTTTTCCCCTTGGGTTTGGTATCCTTCGCGCTGCCTCTCCGACTCACCGCGCGACTTAGTGGGTCATTCATCGACTCGAGCTGGTTTGCCCTGGACGCTTCGCGGGGCATCGAGACACCGAGCAGCAAGCTTTTCATGCGCAGCACGGTCATCCTATCAGACTGTGCGATCTACGTTCCAGCCGCGTGGCTTTTCACGCGCGTCTGGCATTCTGACCGCTCGCGGCGGACACAGGTACCGCATCCCTCACTATTCCTTTCTTGCGAGACGGCGTGTTTTGACTGACGATATTCGGGACAGAATGCGGCGCTCCTCACGCTCCTTTTTCAGCCTGCGCTTCTCTTGATCGACTTTGGGCATTTTCAGTATAATTCCGTCATGTTGGGTACGTCTTCGTAGCATGGACTCGAACTGGGAACCGTCCTGACAATCGCCATCAGGCTTCACGCTTCTCGCCGCCACGTGTTTCATTTCAGGATGGGACCTTCTGGGAGCCTTCCTCTTTACCCTCAGCCTGGGATTTAAACAGATGGCCTTGTATTACGCGCCAGCCGTTGGCTCGTATCTTATCGGCAAGTGCCTTTATCTGGGCCCAAGAGACGGGTACGCATGTTCTCCTACCAACCCTCCCCCAACTCTACTCACCAGCGACAGCGCACAGCTGTTCGTCCGTCTCGCGGTAGTCACGGCGGGCACCTTCACACTGCTCTTCCTTCCTTTCCTACCCCCGCTGGCCCCGATCTCCGCGATTCTCGACCCCATCATGCGCATCTTCCCGTTCAACAGGGGTATATTCGAGGACAAAGTGGCCAACTTCTGGTGTGCGAGCAACGTAGTCGTGAAATGGAGGCTCTGGGTTTCGCAGAGCGCGCTCATGCGGCTGTCCACCCTTCTCACCCTCGTGGGGTTTTTAGGCGCAGCCATTGCTCCGATACGTGCGTGGCTGAGGCTTAGAAATGAGAAGAAGTCGACGGAGCTGCCGCCGGTGATGCAAACGGTGATGCTGCTTGCGTTGCTCAACAGCTCAATGTCTTTCTTCCTGTTTTCCTTCCAAGTCCATGAGAAGACGATCCTGCTCCCCCTACTTCCCTTGACGCTGTTACTTTCCACTGCCCCCCATGATTCGTCAACATTCAAGTTAGGAGTGCTGGCGAATAACGTTGGTGTCTTCAGGTGCGTGTCTATTTTCAACGCCGCGCGGTGATTACAACGATTTTGTAGCATGTGGCCCCTCCTGCGAAAGGACGGATTGGCTACGCAATATGTTGCCCTGACTATATTATGGAACCAATTGATTGGGCATGGGCCATGTATTGTTCTGTCAAAAGCGACATTTTTGGACATGTTTACATGGGTGCGGCCATCTTACATTTCATTAACGCATCGGATTTCTCAAATCTACTTACGTCCGGTCAGATGGTTTACCTGGGCTGCGCTCTGCATCATCTACTAGAGTTTGCGTATCGTCCACCCGCAAGATATCCTGACTTATTCCCTGTCCTCAACGTACTCCTCAGCACACCAGTCTTCGTCTTCACCTGGTTGTGGAGCATCAAATCCATCATTGAGGCGCGATGGACCGCCGGCGGCGTCGGCGTCGGCGGAGAGCCGAAGGAGAAAGAGAAGAAAGGCGGCCTGAGCATGCGGTTTCCGAGCGAGAGCCTGGGTTCAGGCGGGGTCAGCTCCGCGGTTGCGCCGCTTGAAGGGATACGGAATAGGCGGGAAGGTGGATTGAGAGCACAGAGTCTTGGATATGGATATGCAAGGGAACGAGGACGGGTGGACTAAAAGGGCGAAAGGTCATCTCACTCTCTCTGTATCTAGACTACCTTCTACTGCGGTGAGTGCAGCACTCTGTCCGATGATGGGTTCTCGACGTCAATTTGTCCATGTAGCATTCAGTGTTGCTCATTGTGTCCCACAATCCAGCGTTTAACCCCAACTTCGCATACAGTATCTGTTTCAGGTAATGACTATGCATCTGTCTACAAATACAGTACACAAGAGACGAGTGAGGCAGAGGTGTGGCGGCGTGGTGCCCTTCGCTTAGACCCTCTACTGTAACTCGATTCGAATGTTCAGACGCACAAAATTCCTCCGGAAACTGAAAGCCACTCACCTTGCCGATGGCCAGTGCCAATCTATTCTCGATCTCTTTGCAGAACACCTCCCCATTCATGATGTGTACTTTCGGACAAGTAACGCAACCGAATGATTTGATATGAGCCTGTAGAGCGGAGAGGTACTCCTCACGGATATTGGACGTGTTCGGGAGAGGGTTTGTGAACGCCTGGTCCAATTCGGTGAGACGCCTCTGAAAAAGACCGGTCAACCAAGTGGGGGAGTATCCAGTGTTGGGCGTTATCCATGAACCCGACTGTCCACAAGTCGTCCAAATATTGAATGGGGGTTGGCCGAAATTGAGAAACGACTTGAAGCATGAGATGAGATTGTCTCGGCAACGCTTGCGAAATCTAATAAGATCACATAATACCCAACCTTCAAAGAACGGTAGCTCATCACAGAGATATTCAAGTGTCATCGGGAAATCCAACGTAAGACGGGCCAACGTTTCCTTTTCAGATGACAATCCTTTAATACTTGCGTTAGCGTATGCACGAAATGTCGCTGCGCCACTTGGCATAGGCAAATTTTTATCTCGGGTCTCAGCGCGGATGCGGGACTGGACGCCGTCCATGTCGTATTTCTGTGAGGCGGCAAGCACCATCAAAGTTTTGTTGTAGGAGTCAGGTATCATGGAAGGAATAGGGTACGCCATTGTGAGGAGACATTTCAGCACTTCCCCGTCCTCAGATAAGCGCACAACGGGAAGCCCATCAACAACTTCTTGATCGGAGGGTTGGGGAAGGGAAAACATGTCATCGAAGAAGGGAGACGACAGGGATAACACCAATTTGTGAACACGGAAGTTGATGAAGTCGCAAGATTGAATTATTATATCGGCATTAGCCATGTCCAAGTGGCAAGACAATGTTGAAGCGTCCTCCGGGAAAGTAGGACTCGGGCCAGTTTCAGTTTGAAGACCTCCTAGAATCACGATGTCCGATTCGGCCTATGGAAGCCTTCTGATTATTACCGATGTCATATATCTCGTAAACATTGGTACTCACCCTTGTCATACATTCGTGAACAACATTTGTTAGCGCCATCCAAAAGGCGCGTATTGCTCTGCTAGGTATATTTACGCATCCACATCCTGAGGCCCTTGTATGGCGTGACAAGAACATGTGAAACTCAGTGAGATCGAAGAGGGCTGGAGATTTCGCCATGGATTCCATGTATCCACCCAACCAAGTCAGTATACCATAAGGGCAAGATTGGCCAGCTATTTCACTGGGAATACCAGTTGTCTTGAATGCTGTTAGATCGGCCGCAAGGTAAGTCTGAACTCGGTGGCGGTACTTCCAGAGTCCGTGGAGATAAGCCAATGGTGTGGTGCTAAGCTCGTCTTCTAAATCCTCTAGTGTGAATGAGAAAGGCAACGTAGCGCGCGCCGCATGAAGTGCTTCCTGGCGAAGTCCATGCGCCTGTGCAAGAGAGTAAACTCGGAAAGCGGTCTCTTCACGAATGAACGGTGGCTCCTGTGACGCAATGACGGCTCGGATGGTACTCATAATAAACCCCATCTGGTACTTTTGAGCTGCCGACAGAAGAAGCATGGTTTGTTCGATAGTCGAAGGAAGGACGGAGGGCATGGGGAGAATGAAAGAGAGGAGACTGGAGAGGGTGTCACCGCTATCGGATAGCTGGACAGATGGAAGTGATGGTGTACTAATCCTTGTAGTATGTGAACTCAGAGCGGATTGGATGGCCGCTCGGAGCACGGGGGAGGCCCTGGTGGCATCGGATTTCAGCACTCGAAACTCGCGGTGGTCGCACGAACGAAGGATGATATCGGCGTCGGGGTCATCGAAAAGTGAATTCTCTGGGATTTCACCTGAGTTGGAAGGGGGTAAGGATAGCTCGCTGGCCATTTGAGTCGACATTGTAAGACGATGGAAACAAAGGCAGTGACAATCGATGGGACTGACACAGTTCAGCGCTATCCATGATGACTGCGGCGCGATGACCACGTTGTCTTCCCTCGGCCCAGCGGGCGTCTGTTATTGACCGACCATACCTTCATCAATATGTTGGCCACTTGCAGGCCTCTTTGTTTATCTACCGCCGCATTTCTGCCGCCAAGTTTGTCAGTCAACTAGTCAACCCCAGCACTCTTCGAACAGCCTCTCCTCCCTCTACATCCGCGCAACATGAGCACGCACGTCATCCTCGCCCATTTCCCCTTCGTCCCGAGCGATGTCCACCAATGCAGCCCTCACACCAGCAGGCATCTTATCTGGCGACCTATCATCCGGCCGTTAACAACATCAACTTACGTACGCGCCTGCGCGTGGCTCGGGCGCCACAGGCTCCAACAGAGAGTGTGAGCACACGCATCCGGAGAGGCTGAGAGAGTCGAGCAAGTGGTACGGGCACTTCAATGGCACCACCAGTGAAGCCGAGCGTCTGCGTGTTTGAAAATTGGGTTACCTGGAGCGGACCCTTGATTAGATGGACACAATTGGGCTTCGTGCGTTGCGAAAATGAAAAATAAATGTTCGTCCCTTATGGCTATGTTTTACCCTTTTTTGTCTCCACTGTGGGGCCCCACGGCGTCAATTTTAACAAGGGCTGAGCGCTGAGTTTCAATATTTTTCTTTTTGAACAAGCCTAAGACTTGTGCATGGTTTCCCGCCCATCGATATCGATATGAAACGAATGCAAGTGGGTGAGGTCACGGCCAAGGTACGTCCTTCACCGTTCACCCCTTCCTCATTGGGTCCTCACCAAAGTCCGAATACTTTTGAAACGCGAGCAGCAGTGGATTCCGTGATGCCACTTCGGGAAAATTCGACCTTGAATGGATACTGGAAAAGAGGAGCCTCATCCTCCGCCATTTCCCCCTCCTCCCGAGCGATATCCACCAACACAGCCCTCACATCAGCAGGCATCTTGTTTGACGATCTATCATCCAGCCGTCAGCGGGACCAACTTACGTATGCGCCTGTGTCGGGCTCCAAACAGAGAGTGTGTGTGCGCACGCACCCGGAGATACACACCCAAGCGCCACCCTCGCGGACGAGCTGCCAAAACGCGCTTCGCGTCACGGTCCTGCCTCATGAAATCTTGCACATAGACCCGCCAGGTGCCTTCGGGTCCGTCCTGCGAAGCCGCGACGCGATACGGGGTGTCAGCGCGGACCCTCCTGCGAAAGGATGGATTGACTACGCAATATGTCGCCCTGACTCTATTATGGAACCTGGGTATGACCTATGTATTTCTCCGTCAAAAGCGACATTTTTGGACATCCTTACATGGGTATGGTCAACTTACATTTCATTAACGCATCGGATTTCTCAAATCTACCCACGCCCGGTCAGGTGGTTTACCTGGGTTGCGCTCTGCTTCATCTACTAGAGTTTGCGTATCGTCCACTGACACGATATCCTAACTTATTTCCCGTCCTCAACGTACTCCTCAGCACGCCAGTCTTCGTCTTCACCTGGTTGTGGAGCATCAAATCTATCATGAGGCACGATGGACTGCCGGTGGCCTCAGCGTCGGCGGAGAGCCGAAGGAGAAAGAGAAGAAAGGCGGCCTGAGCATGCGGTTTCCGAGCGAGAGAGCCTGGGTTCAGGCGGGATCAGTTGCGCAGTTGCGCCGCTTGATGGGATACGGAATAAGCGGGAAGTTGGATAGAGGGCAGAGTCTTGGATTTGGATATGCAAGGGGACGAGGACGGGTGGACAAAAAGGGCGAAAGGTTATCTCACTGTATTCTGTATTTAGACTACGTTTTACTGCAGTGAGTGCAGCACTCTGCCCGATAATGGGATCTCGGCATCGATTTGTCCATCCAACGTTAGTGCTGCTTCGTGTCACGCAGTCCGGCGCTTAACTGACTTGCACCTACAGTATCTGTTTCGGGCAATGACTGTGCATCTGTCTAGTCTACGAATACAGCACACAAGAGACGGGTACGGCAGAGGTGTGGCGGCGTGCTAAACTTCGCTTAAACCCTCTACTGTAGCTTGATTCAAATGTTCAGATGCCCAAAATTCCTCCGGAGAATGAAAGTCACCCACGTTGCTGATGGCCAGTGCTAATCTATTCTCGATCGCTTTGCAAAACATTTCCCCTTTCACAGCGTGTACTTTCGGACAGTCGGCGCATTTGTCTGATGCCATATGATCCTGTAAAGCAGAGAGGAACTCACGGAAATAGGAGGTTTTCGGGAAAGGGTTTGTGAACGCCTCTTCCAATTCGATGAGATGCTCCTTAAAGAGGTCGGTCAACCAAGAGGGCAAGCATTCATGCTCGGAACTCGTAAATGAATATGGATATGTACATGACGTCCAAATGTCGAACGGGGGGATGTCGAGATAGAGAAATGACTCCAAGCACGAGATGAGATTGTCTCGGCAGCGCTTGCGAAAACGAATAAGATCACGTAATACCCAGCCTTCAAAGAACGGTAGCCCATCGCAAAGAGATTCGAATGTCATCGGGAAATCCAACGTAAGACGAGCCAAGGTTTCCCTCTCAGATGACAATCCTCCAATGCTTGCGATTGCGTATGCATGAAAGGTCGCTGGCCCATCTGTCAGAGACAGTTTCTTACTTTGAATCTCGGCGCGGATGCGGGACTGGACGCCGTCCATGTCGTATTTCTGTGAGGCGGCAAGCACCATCAAAGTTTTGTTGTAGGAGTCAGGGATCATGGAAGGAATAGGGTACAGCATGGTGAGAAGACAATTCAGCACGTCCGCGTCCTCAGATAAGCGCACCACCGGAAGCCCATCGACAACATCTTGATCGGAGGGTTGGGGAAGGGAAAACATGTCACCGAAGAAGGGAGACGACAGGGATAACACTAATTTGTGGACACGGAAGTTGATGAAGTCGCAAGATTGAATTATTATATCGCCATTAGCCATATCCAAGCGATCAGGTAGGGGTGAAGGATTCTGCGGGAAAGCAGGACTCGGACCAGTTTTAGTTTGAAGTCCCCCCAGAATCACAATGTCTGATTCAGCCTATGGATGCCCTCTAACTGTTATCGATATATATCTCGTAAACATTAATACTCACCCTTGACATACAATCGTGAACAACATTTGTTAGCGCCATCCAAAAGGCGCGTATTGCTCTGCTAGGTATATTTGCGCATTCACATTCATCATATTCATGGCGTGAGGCCCTTGCATGGCGTAACAAGGACATGTGGAATTCAGTGATATCGAAGAGAGCCGGAGATTCCATTATGGATTCGATGTATTCTCTCAACCAAGTTAGTGTACCACCACTACAAAGTTGATCAGTCATTTCACTGGGAATAGCAGTCGTCCGGAATGCTGTAAGATCATCCTCAAGGTAAGTCTGAAGTCTGTGGTGGTACTTCCAGAGTCCGTGAAGATCAACCAATGGTGTGGCACCAATCTCGTCTTCCAGATCCTCAAGTGTGAATGAGAATGTCAACGTGGCGCGCGCCGCATGAAGTGCTTCCTGACGAAATCCATGCGTCTGTGCAAGAGAGTAAACTCGCAAAGCGGTCTCTTGACGAATGAACGGTGGATTCTGCAACGCAATGACGGCTCGGATGGAACTCATAATAAACACCATCTGGTACTTTTGAGCTGCCGACAGAAGGAGCATGGTTTGTTCGATAGTTGAAGGAAGGACGTAGGGCATGGGGAGAATGAAAGAGAGGAGACTGGATAGGATGGCACCACTATCAGACAGCTGGACAGACGGAAGTGATGGGGTAGTGCTCGCAGTAGGTGAACTCGGGCGGATTGGGGCCTCCCGGAGCACGGGGGAGGCTCTGATGATATAGAGTTTCAGGACTCGAAACTCGCGGTGGTCGCATGAACGAAGGATGATATCGGCGTCGGGGTCATCAAAAAGTGGATTCTTTGGGATTTCGTCGAAGTTGGACGGGGGTGAGAATACCTCGCTGACCGAGTAGGTCGACATTGCAAGACGACCAGAAAAAATAAAGACAGTGGGGCGTTGTTCAACGGCTTACGTCATTTCAATCTGTCTTTCGCCATACCCTCAATACTATGTTGGCCACTCGCATGTCCCTTTTTTTACCTACCGCCGCATTTCTTCTATATGTTGGAATAGGAATGGTACGCTCGAGGTGTGCTCTCTTTATGTTCGGCGATTAGGCCGCACCGCTTGGCAAACGAGCCGCGAAGAGGCTGCAGCCACCTAGAAGGCGTTCATTAGCATTAACATCCCGCCCTCGCGACGTCAACAGATGCCGCACACTCATCGATACCCCCGATTATGACTCCCTTATCGACATCTTCTACCACTGCAAACCTGTTCTTCTGAAAGGAGATGGCAGCGATATTGGGGAGATCGACGACAAACTCTTAGAGGGTGGAAGATGGGAGCGCGAACGCTGGTGGTACAAGCTTACTCAGGCCCGTCTGCCGGAGATAGCGACCGACACCTCATACTGGCATCGCCATCCCATCTACGTCTTTCCCTCGTTTGTAGGTCTGGGACCCCAGTAGCAGATATGCTTGTGCATACGCCTCCCATTCGGCTAATTATCGATCAAGTTCACACGTTCGAAACCATCACTGTGGAAGACTAAGAAGGGATTCTTCTCGCACTTGAGCACCGTGATTGCGTGCGCCGCATATGCATATGCCTTCGGATGCATGTTTCACCATTGGTGAGGCTCATCGCAGCTATAGCCTAGGCAGGGCATTTCTGCTGCTGGAATACCTGTATATCCAGCCTCTGACCATGCCGGATACCCACTGGTCACTTCCCTCAACATTTCGAGTGCCACTTCTCCACCATCTTGTGCTACTTAGCTTTTCCCTTCCAATTACCTTGCCATTGCCAGTCTACCGGGGCTCGTCACGCTCTCTCTTGAATATATTCAATCATCCACGAACTCCGGCCCAAGAGAACTACTACATCAGCTTTCACTCATGCTTCGACTTGAGACTTTCAGTATCTGAGGATCAGCTTTGATGCACGTTTTTCCACTCAAGACTTTGAAGGACAATTGCTACACAGGCCATTTTCAACGCATGTCACACTCCCTGATCTTCGCTGGCTTGGGTTCGAAGGCCCTAACGCTGCCATGGAGGCTGTCCCTCCTCTAATCACCATGCCTCTCCTCAAGGTCACCGACATCATGCATCCAGAGGACCTTTCCATCTGTATAGCAGACGCAGAGTCCGCGCGCAAGTTCAAACAAGGATGAAGGAAGGAAAATATGAAATAAAATCAGAGCTACATTCCTGAAGGCTCGAGAACGTGACGTGGAATAAGTCAGGGGGCAGACGGCGAGCCCGTGATCGCACGTCCGCTGGCAGGTGTGTTTATATGCGAGATGGATTCTACGAAGGTGAGATGGCAGCGAAGGCGAATAAAAACGCACGGGTCGTGGTCGAGAGTCGGAAAGCACACAAGCGAAGAGTGGAAGAGAGGAAATGGGCCACAGTTGCCCTCAGAAGCATGCAAACGAGAAGGATGGGGAAAGTGGACCGCAGTTGCCTAGCCTCTAAATGAAGCCAGACACGGGATTTTATAGACAGAGCAGAGACGATGCAGGACAAGTATTCTACATGTGGAAGTGAGTAAGAAAATAAAAATAAAAGACAAACGTCGGTCGGTACTACGCTGGCCGTACTAGATGGCACGCAGGACGACTAGCAAAAACAGAAGACGACGCCTTAAGGGTAAATCGAAGGCAATGAGATGAGTATAGTGGCTTATAGACGACACACCAAAGAAAGCGTCGGGCAATACAGGAATGAAAAAGTGTATGGTTTCGCCTCCAATAACAGGACTGTGTAGGCATCTAACCGACAGTTTCATGTTGATCCTGTCGACTCTAAGTCCGTACCGAAGCAAGGGTAGCAAAATCACGATCTAACAAGGTCTCAAGGGCCTGCGAATGACCTGGGTGCGAGGAAAACGGGTCAGGAATGAAATAGAGAGCGAAAAGAAAAAGAAAAAACTCGACAGGTCGAGCTACTCTCACCGGTATCTCATGCTGCACGCAGCAAGTCACTCCGCTCCGATGGCCCTTGCCAGACTAACCATCTCCATCAGTCGTCGAGCCGAGTCGTCCACCTCCCCATTCGTGTCCAAAGAACCAACGATCAGGTTCGTCAATCCGCCACTCAACTCTCCCGGCTCAAGCAGGCGGTGCGCGTTCACCAGCCCCTCGAGGATGGCTGGGTCCGTCAGCTTCGTCTTGCTCGACTGGACACGCTCGTCGCTCTGAGCACGTTCCACCAGACGCTCCCGGTCACAAGACGCGCTGACCCAGTAGAGAGGCACGTCAGTCCCGCGCACCAGGGCGAGATGCTCGCGGAAGAAGGCGGCGTCCCTGTGGGTTTCTGTGGCCAGGCACGCCGTCATGAGGACGACGTGGCCATCCTGTGCGAGCTTGCTGATGCACGGGAAGACTGCGTCTCGGATCCTGCGGCGGAGGGCATGGTGGTCGTCGCTTCGGTCGGGGAACAGAGCCTGCACGGGGTCGGTCAGGAGGTGGTTGCCCACCAGGCGGGAGGATTCGTCGGCGGGCAGGAGCTCTTGGAGTCGTTTAAGGATGGTGTGTTTTCCCGTGCCGGGGGAGCCGTTGAGAACAACGATCATGCCGCCGGGGGCTCGTTGGATCGGCTTGTTTCTGCGGATGGGCTGCAATAGGTAGAGAAGCCGGAGATACTATATCATCGCGAAGGACAGGTCTTTCTTGGACGCGTTACGCGACGGGGTAGACGAGAGTCGACCCTTGGATTGTGCATGGAGGAGGAGGAGAGGGGGAATCATAAGGAGGAGCTCGGGCTCAAATATCTCTCAGGAAACGCATCAAGCCCTTAAGTTACCTAAACCTGGCCGATAACGCATCTCGAAAAGAGTTTCAGTGCTAACTAACCCTTTTTTAACAACAAAACAAGTTTTTATACCGCGCTGTAGGCGTGGGCGTGGTCATATATATTTTATACAAAATTCTCCATTCATCATATATTTAAAAATATATAAGTTATGGTGTGACATGGAAAACACAAAGAAAACCGATAAAAAAAAGAAAAAGGGAATATACCAGTGGCCGTCTGGAGAGTGCAGATCAGGTTCGGCATCAAACATGTGCACACAGGCGGGGTCCACCTGTGGCAGCTCGACGACGGCGCCTCCGTACCGGTTGAAGAGGGGAGCCCATACATGGGCTTGATGCTGCCGGCAGTTCGACGGCGGCAGTCTCTTTGTGGGTCGAAGAGGGTGGTCGGTCGCATGCCGACCACAGGCCGCGTGCAGAAACCGTGGGAGGGACATGGGTGGGTGATGTATGCGATGCGGGTGCAGGCGGTCGTCATCGTCGAGACCTTGCAACAGCGCGGCTGCTTCAGCATCTGGCTAGGCGAGGGTGGGGGCGTGCGAGGGTGGCAAGAGGGTTCGTGTCGAGAGGATGCACAAAAGCACAGGACTGGAAAAAAAAGAAAGAACAAAGAAAAACAGGACTCATCTACTCGAAGGCCCACAAAAAAGGCCAACCTCCACAGGCCAGTCACAGGCCCCGCATGTGCCGTGCATGTCCGTGTGCATGTGTTTGCTGCCGCCGCGGTTGTGGTTCTGGTGTGTGGATGTCGGTCATGGGTGGGTGGGGTGTGTGTCCGGAGGTGATAAACATCGAAATGGGAGAGCAAGGGTGTGTCAGCATCGAGTGATGCGGGACGTACCGGTGGGTGAGGAGGTCGGTCGTCCGGGTGGATGTGGGCACGATGTGGGCGGACCCTGTCTGTTCAGGGTCATGTATTCGTCTTGGGGAGCGGACAGGGGTGGAGGAGCGGTGGGGGCTGGTAAGCAAAAAAAAAAAGTGTGTCAGAGGGACAGACCGGTAAGTGTGAAGAGATGGCCCGTCCAGTGCAGACAGGGTATCTCATCTGTTTGTGTCGTTGCACCTTCGTGCTGGAGGAGTGGGGTGGCAGCGAGACAGTGCAAGAGAAGGGCACATGCCGCTGACGTCCACAGCAGTTTTCGATACTTCGGGCGAGTTGGACACGAAGAGCATGAGGGCGCGCGGGAGGCTGGGGTGAGCGCACAGAAGGGGGGAAAAAGCCGACTCACCTATTAAACCCACATAAAAACCAAGCTCCTTGTTGTCGTTGTCGCATGTGCTGCCGAGTTTCCCGTCCACAGGGGTTAAAGAGGTAGTGGGTGCGGTGGGTGCAGGTGGTGCAGGTAATGGTGCGGCTGATTACTGGCTGATTCCGCTTCTGGGCGAGGGCATCGGGAGGGTGAGAGACCTCCACGTGAGAGAGGCAACGCGGAACTGGGGGAAAAATGGACTTACATGCTCGAACCCGAACCCGCACAAAAAGCGGGACTTCCTAGGTGTCGCTGCAGATGATCTTGGAGGAGAGCGTGAATGCGGAAATAAATAAGCGGTGTCCCGAGGAACCCCAGGAAACTGAGCCTTCACATGTTGGAGGAGATAAAGTGTCGCGATGTGGAGCGAAGCATACAGAACAGGGGTCGAGTGTGGGAGGTTGGGAGGGATAGGCGCACTTGCGCTGGAGGCACCCCGGCTCAACCTCATCGCCGTTGGTTGTGCCGCGTTTCTTCGGGAGTGAGCGTGCTGGCGGTGGGAGGGGTGGTGGCAGAGGTCAGGAATGGTCAGAACATGGCAAAAAAGAAGGCCCACTCACTCGGAGAGGGGACATGACATTGAAAGCTGCTCAGCGGCCTCTCTCACCCATCGCACGGCCCATGTCTTCCATCCCAATGTATGACGATACCCGCCCGCAACCGAAAATTCCTGACCGTTCTACCCTCCGCTAAGGGACTCCTATCCGGAGATCGTGGCCCCTGTGCCACTGCGGCACCAAGCACTACAGCCGAGCCCAGACGCCTGGATACGCACGCCCTCTCCACTATCCTCGTCGCGAACGATCTCTCCGACGACGCCCATCCGCGGCGGGTTTTTGCGCGCGTCGGGGCACTACAGCGGCTACGCGAGCTTCAGCGCCGTCATGGAAGCTGGGAAAGAGCCCCCACCGTCGCTGGAGGAGCAAGGGTTTGGGCGTAGGTGGCTACGCTGGATGCACAGGAACGGAGTCAAGCATTGGGTCGTGCCGTGCACGCTGCTGGCGTCGGTCTTGGTGCGCTGGTGCATCGGGCTAGGTTCCTACTCAGGTTCGTCTCCAGACTATACATACTTCTCTATGATGACATTGTCGCCTCACTGTACCCAGGGCAGGGGGCTCCTCCCATGTTTGGAGACTACGAGGCTCAAAGGCATTGGATGGAGCTCACGAATCACTTGCCGACGCGACAGTGGTACAAGTACGATCTGCAATATTGGGGTTTGGACTACCCTCCGCTGACCGCGTATCATTCATGGCTCTGCGGCAAAATGTGCGTTGTGTTTTTATTTCCCCTTGGGTTTGGTGTCCTTAGCGCTGCCCCTCCGACTCATCGCGCGACTTAGTGGGTCATTCATCGACTCGACCTGGTTTTCCCTGGACGCTTCGCGAGGCATCGAGACTCCGAGCAGCAAGCTTTTCATGCGCAGCACGGTCATCCTATCAGACTGTGCGATCTACGTTCCAGCCGCGTGGCTTTTCACGCGCGTCTGGCATTCTGACCGCTCGCGGCGGACACAGGTACCGCACCATTCACCATTCGTCTCTTGCGAGAGGGCGTGTTTTGGCTGATGATATTTGGGACATAGAATGCGGCGCTCCTTACGCTCCTTTTTCAGCCCGCGCTTCTCTTGATCGATTTTGGGCATTTCCAGTATAATTCTGTCATGTTGGGTACGTTTTCGTAGCATAAGCTCGAATTGGGAGCCGTCCTGACGATCGTCATAAGGCCTCACACTTCTCGCCGCCACGTGTTTCATTTCAGGATGGGACCTTCTGGGAGCCTTCCTCTTTACCCTCAGCCTGGGATTTAAACAGATGGCCTTGTATTACGCGCCAGCCGTTGGCTCGTATCTTATCGGCAAGTGCCTTTATCTGGGCCCAAGAGACGGGTACGCATGTTCCCCTACCAACTTTCTCCCAACTCTACTTACCAGTGAAGCGAGATAAGATAGTATGGATGAAGGATCTCGCAGTGAGTAGCGAGGCAGACACGGGTCAATAGATGTAGAGGAGTTGTAGAAGAGCAACCCGATGATCGATCCGATAAGGACGAGATCACGCGTGAGGGATGCGGAGGTAATCGAAGAAGAATGGGGATGAGATGAGGTAGGATAGGTGAACCAAGGGGGATCTTCGTAAACAAGGTGAACGCGGATTTGCTCGGCGGCACTGAATCGGCGCTGGGGCTTGAGGAGCGAAGAAGGCTTGAGGGCACGCAGAGAGGAGAGAGAAACGTGGGGGAAAACTTCGATATTGGAAACAGGTCAAGCGAGACAGTTTAAGTACATGAGAGACTGGCTGTACAGTAAGAGGCCGTCTGAGAAGGTTGATTCAAAATGTAATCCTACAAGAAAAGCGGAGCACAAGAGGGGGAATTAGTAGACAGGATGAAAGGCATAGGGAGGAGGAAGGGACGAAGGCGATGGTGGTGAGAACACGCAGGAGGGAGCACAGGATGAGGCAACAAGACAGAAAAGGAGGGTAGCGAGCCACAAAGGGGAAACGCGAGGCCACAACGGCTGGTAATCTAGGAGGAAATAAGGCTGAAAGTAGCATAGTTAAGAGGCCATAAATGGAGAACAATAGAAAGCGAGAACATCGGGCGCGCGCACAAGCAAACGCCCTCAGTGGAAACAAGACGAGCTTGATGTTGAGGTTGCTTGGGACTTGGAGATGAGGGGTGCAGTGCATCAGAGTGGGTATCTTGACAGATGGAATGTCGACGAGGGCAGAGGAGAAAAGGACAATGGGAATCGACGCGTGGCAGAGGCGATGGCGAGGCACAAGTTTGAAGGATCTAGACAGGGCGCGAGAACGAGGACACAAGGACAACTGGAGTGGACAAGGACACAAGGCGAGGTATAGAACTCGCGGGGATCGTCTCGGTGTCACCGATACCCCTGTTTGCAAGCGGTTTCACGGTCAACGACTATGGCCACCTTACACCTCCCGGGGGGTTGAAATCTTGACCGTCCCCGGTCAAGCCTGGTCATCGCCTTGCTCGGCATCGTTGATATCGTCCGCGGTGTCTTGGACCACTGCAACAAGGTCTTTGTGTGCCAAAACGCGTGTGACTGGGATGGAGGTTCATGAGCGCGAGAAATATGGGACAATACGAAAGGCGGCGTAGCGGAGCTTCAAGACAGCCCCATCCAGTTCTGCAAGGCGGTATGCGCTGTTGGGGGTCCTTCTAATGACGACCATGGGTCCGACATAGCGCGGCTTGGTCTTGCGTCCGAGGTGCAAGTCCGATCCTGAGTTGCATACGAGAACCAAGTCACTGGGCTTGAAGTCGTAGGCGAGGATAGTGTTCTGGTATTGCTTCTCGAACTGGCGGACGGAGGTGAGGTGCAACTTGAGGACGTTGTCGTGAATGGCGTCGAGGTCTTCTTTGCGCATCTCAAGCTGGCGAGCGCGGGTGGCGATGAGGTCAGCAGTGTTGAGCGGCTTAGTGAGGTTGGGGACAAGAAACGTAGCGAGCGTGATGTCAAAAGGAAGAAGGGGCTCGACCCCGTGCGCCATGTAAAAGGGGGAGTGGCCAGTGGACCTGCGAATGGTTGCGCGGTCGGCCCAGAAGACGTGTGGTGCGCGAGTTGGCCACTTCGAAGCGTCGCCTTCGCAAGCCTTGACGAGGGACTCAATGATGGAGCGGTGCTGCCGCTCAACGATGCCGTTTGCGCGCAAGTTGTAAGCCGAAATGCAGATGTGTCGGATACCGTACCTATCCGCAAGCCAGTTGAGGGTGGCGACGTAAGGCGTGCCGTTGTCGGTGATGATTTCTTCGATGGCTCCCCACCTACACAAGACTTCCTCAAAGAGAAACATACCAAGAGTGCGGCCTGTCTCAGTGCGGAGAGCACGCCACTCAGGCCAGGCGGTGAGGGAGCAGCAAGCCTGGGTGATGTAACGGAAGCCACCAGCGGGGGGCATAAGGGTGGTGTCGACGTAGAGCTTGCGAAGGAGTGGGGCGGGGACTGCGACGGTGGGCGGAATGCGGATTTTGGTGGTCTGGCGAAGTTGGCATTGATGGCAGGTGGTGATGTACCATTTGACGTCTTGCTCGAGGGAGGGCCACCAGAAGCAGTCGAAGATGGTGTGCCGAGTCGAATAGAAGCCCTTGTGGCCTAAGTTGTCATGGGCGTCGTGGATGAGGGAAAGGCATTGCGGTGGAAGGATGAAAAGCTGGTGTCGACCTTGCTCTTGTCGGCGCCAGAGTCGGTCGTCTGTGATGAAGAAGCGCTTCGCCTGCTTGAGGAGATGTTTGTGTGCGGCGTCGTCCAAGTGGTCGGGAAGGCGGAGAGTGGTGAGATAGTGGCGGATGTCCTCGACTTGTTCTTCGGCCTTGCTTATTTTGTCACTGGTGGGGATGGTGAGATCGTTGTCGTTGCTGTTGTCGATGGTGGCGGCAGTGGTGGAGGGGACGCCGACGCTAAGCGTCCATACTGCAGGCTCACGATCAGCGTGGTGGGCCTGAGTCCAACTCACCACCCAGAGGCCAAGCGACAAGGCGTCGTCGATCCACTCCTTAGGGTCGTCGTCTTTGCTCTTGTCATCAGCGGGCTCTTGCCGCGACAGGCCATCGGGTCCGTGGTGCTTGGCAGCGGGCATGTGAACGAGGTTGAAGTCAAAGAGTAAGATCGCAGCGATCCACCGATTGATGGTGGCGTTGGGCTGGATATTGGGGTTCTTGAGCATGCCGCGAATGTACTGTGCGTCCATTTCGACGATGAGATTCTTGATCCCGACGATGTGAAGGCGGAGGGTGCGAAGGGCTCAGAACAAGCCGTAGAGCTCGAGCTTGGCCTGCGAGTAGCGAGTCTCGCGTTCATTCCAGGCGATGGAACTGAAGCGGGCGGGGCGGCGACGACCATCAGCGCAGTCTTGAGCGACGATCCACCCCATGCCGCGCCAAGACGAGTCTATGGAGAGATAAACGGGGAGATCAGAAGAGTAATCAATAGAAATAAGAGCTGGGGATGTAGTTATGGCGTCTTTGAGAGCCTGCATCGCGCTCTCGTGCTCGTCCTGCCAAGTGAAGAGGGTGCCCTTGCGAGTGAGATCGACAAGGGGACGCGCGATCGCAGAATAGTTGCGGATCCAAACGCGCATGAAGCCGGCGAGGCCTAGGAAGGCGCGGACGTCAGGGAGGGACTTGCACGAGGGCCAGTCGCGAACGCGCGCGATCTTGGAGTCGTCGGGAATGCGCCCTTCGTAAGTGCACTGGTGTCCAAGAATGGTGATCTCGGGGCTTGCAACAACGATCTTCTTGGCGGAGACGGTGGCCCCAGCGGTGCGGAGGCGGTGTAGGATTCGGTGGATGTCTTGCGCGTGTTCCCAGATGAACCTGCGGATGCCGGGGTTTTCTGGAATGGTCTCATAACCGCCATCGTCGGTTTCGTAGCGGGTGGGCGGCCCTTTGATGGCGCAATCGTCGACGAAGGTGCGGACTTTGTGAGGGATCTCGGAGGCGAGGATGAAGGTGACGTCGTCGTGGAATATGGCGACTGCGTTAGTCCAGCCCTGTGGAAGACAGGTTAGCCGTACAGCTCCGATGGGGGACTGAACTGTGGTGAGGTCGCGCGAAGCGACATCGAGAGTGCGGTGGTCGTATCCGACGAAGAGGTTGAGCATGGCATAGCACGCTCGCCCGGCCATGGATTCTATGATCTGGTCAGTAAGAGGCGGGACTCCTGAGTTACGAATGGTGACTGCATTCAAGGGCTGCAAGTCGTGAACTAAGCGGAGGGACCCGTTCTTCTTCTTGACACAGAAAAAGCGTGAGTGGTATGAGGCGTCCGAGGGCTCATAGACACCAGCAGCAAGTTTGTCTTTGAAGATCTGGATGACGTCGTCCAGGATGCTGTAGGGGATTGGAATGTTCTTGTGTATCCAAGGAACGTGCTCGATGGCGGGAATCTTGACAGGAGCGAAGTAGTCGTCGCAGAAGCGACCTTTCTCGTCTTCAGTCCACACGAGGCCGGACTCGTTCAGGAGGAGAATATGCTGTAAAAGTTTTAGCTCCTCAGGCCACAAGAAGTCAGACTTATTGAGATCCAAAGCATCAAGGCGTTCTTTGGTGAGACGGAGACCAGGCACGAAGTCAGGAGGGGAAGTGGGGAGAGAGGGAAGCGTGAGCAGCGGGTCCTCAGGAAAGCGGCGCATGTTGCGGAAATCTTCTGGAAGGGAGGCAGGCACGGGGCGGACTTTGTTCGCAACCTTCTTGTAGGCTAAAGCAGCCTTGTGGTGATGAGAGATGGGCGCGCTGATAAGGGATGGCTGATAAGCAAGCGTGAGGTTCGATGGGGAAGGAAACGTAGGCCTCATATGGTAAGAGAGGACCCAGATGCTAGCCACCTGAGCTGTGCGTGCTCGGGAAGGGACGAGGATGCATTGTGATATGTCAGATGGGTCGTGTATGAAGACTTCGAGCAATCCGTCGGGAAGCGGGTCGAGCGAGCATAGGACCTGGTGCTGGAAGGGGCGCCCAAGGAGCAGCCAGAAGGGCACATGTTCAACGACGTGCGCATGGAGCTTGAAGGAGACACCCCCGATGCGCATGGGGATGTTCTCGGCACAACCTAAAGTCCAGTTAGTAGCACTGTTGGCACCTTCCATCTCAATCCGGAGGCCAGTGTTGATGTGGGCGTTGAGCTCCTGCGCAAGGTCCTTGCGGATGACCACAATTTGGGAGCCTGGGTCTAGAAGACCGGGCTCCGCGCTGCCATTGCCGAATGCGATGTCGATCTCCTGTAGTGGGAGAGAGTAGGCGGGTTCTGGGAGGTGCGTTAGGACAGTTCCGAAACAGGAGGAGGGCTCAGCGGTGAGAGGCAGGTGGTCTGAGGGTTCCTCGTACGAGGTGACTTCGACGCGGCGGACGCGGAGCCGCTCTGAGATCTCCTTGCGGACCGAGGGACTTGCGGCGTAGAGGTGCGCTGGGGTGATGTGCGTGAGGTTGCCTTGCCAGAGCCAAGTAACTAGCTTGTCGATGAGCTTCTGGTCTTCCGCGTTGCACTGGTATCGGTACTGAGGCGGCGCCTTGTGCAAGTCGGGTTGCGGCGCGGTCTTGTGTTGGACTTGTGGCGCGGAGCCTGAGGGTGGCGGTTTTGGTGCCTTCAGCGCCGAGGCTTCAGGGAGTTGGCAAGGCTTGTTGGCGCGCTTCTTTTTCTTGGCAGTGAAGACACGAAAAATGTCTGGCCAGTCTTTGTTGAACTCATTGCTGAAGTCGGAGTCGGTGTTGTAGTCAGACTTGGGGGTGAGCCCGGGCATGTTTGGGTCGGTGCCGGTGTCGCTATCGCTGTCGCTGAGGTGCCCGCAGTCAGGTGTGGTCAAGATCTGGAGCATGAATGAATCAGAGATTTCCTCAAAACGGGTAATGGTGGTAGGATGAGGAGGCGGGTCACGATGCGTGGAAGGAGCGAGCGGAGGTGGGGCAGACGCAGCGGCTGTGCGAGCAGCGTGCCAGGCGTCGATGCTGGACTTGAGCCCGCGTCGTGTGCTGTCATTGGGAACGGGGTCGCCATTGGGCAAATGAATTTGGCCGCTGCAGATAGTTGCGCGGCCGGTGCGGACGTATTCTTCGGCGAAGCTGCATTCGCAGACGCGGTGGCCATTCTGGTTGCAGAAGGCGCATCCTTCGGCACGGGGGCGGGATCGGAAGAAGGAGTCGGGGGTGTCGTATTGAGGAGTCATGGCTGTTGAAGCTGGGGTGCGAGGCCACTGCGGCGCAGTGCTGGCGTTTGTCGGTGGTGGTAGGGCTTGGTACGCATAACTTGCAGGAGGCGGGGTTGCTGAGGGGAGCTGTGGCTTTGGGTAGTTGTCAGCAACGTTGGGCCAGCGGCGGCGGAGCTGCGCATGTAAAACAGCATAGTTAGCTTCGCGAATATTCAGACCGTGCATTTTGCTTAGCAGGTCCTCCATCTCCCGATCGTCGTCCTGCGGCTTGAAACGTACGACCCTGGTTTGAGTGGTAGGTGGGGGCGAGCCTCGTCGAGGGCTGCGGTCACGGAGGTAGTTAGGACTGTGGTCGCGATTGGTATCGCATCTTCGCGGGTTTCGGTGAGGGTCTTGGTCCCGCGGTAGTCGGTCGCATTGAGGGCCGCGCTCTTGTAGGTCGCGGTCTCTGTCACGCTGCCGGCGGTCTTCACAGTGGGGGTCGTGGTCGTCGAGGCCTCCGCGGGGGTCGTGGTACCTGTGGCTGTGGTCTTCTCGATTGCGTCGGCCGCAGTGTGAGTCTTGCGGCTCGTAGTCGGAATCGGAATCGTAGTCATAGTCGTCATTGCGAAGGCGTCGCTGTACAGGTCAGTAGAATTGTGCGTTTGAGAAGTAGCTTCAAGCGGCTTTGAAGATGTCGTCCAGCTCATAGGGCCTATCCTGCGGGTGGTTAGGTTTCATGGAGAAGAGGCGACCAGACAGGATTTCCCTGTCGTCGCGATGGAATCCTTTGAAGAACTTTGCGTTGCGGTCTTCGTCAGAGAGCTGCTGCGCGGCTTGGAGAGGGTTAGTTAGTTCTAAGAACTCCCGGTAATAGTCCATAACGTCTTCTTCGTCGTCCATGCGAGACCGCGAGGTGTTGTAAAGAAGATCTTGGAGAGCCTTCTTGGAGAGGCGGGTGGCAGCGGAGGTGTCCGGGTACATGGCCTCCAAAGCTGTAGAGAAGGTCGCCCAGTTATCGGTTGTGTAGCCATCCACAGACTTCCAGAATTTTCGCAAGTCTAGAGAGACATATCTAAAAATCGTTTGAACCTTCTGCGCGTCGGTAAGACCGTTAGCGGTTGCTAGTGCCTGATACTCATGCATAAAGTCGGTGAAGGAGCCAGCAGAAGTTTTTGAGAAGAAGGGCGCGTCGGCCGAGCGCGGGCCTGGCATAGCGGCTAGACCGGTAGCGTTGTTGGCCATAGCTGGTGGAGCGAGAGGTGCGGGAGGTGCGGGAGGTGCGGCGTTAAACGGTGGTTGAGGAGCGGGTGCGAGTGCAGGCGCGAGAGGAGGAGGGGCTAGTGGTTGAGCGAGAAGCTGAGGTGCAAGTTGAGCTAGCTGAGGAGTGAAGACGGCTGGCGGTGGGTTTGGGACTGCGGGTGGCTGTTGGCTGTTGGCGAGCGGAGGCGCGGTGGCAAGAGCGGGTGGAGGCGGGACAGGCTGCGACTGGAAATGAGGGGGGCGCAATGTTGAGAGTGGTGCGAAGGCAGGAGTAGGCGAAGATGTCTGGGGAGCGAGCGCAGGGGACGAGAGCTGAGAGGCTGAGACTGAGGAGACTGAGCTAGGAGTGGCAGAAGACGGGGAGGCAGACGAGGGCTGTAGCGGAGAGGGCTGAGTGTACACAAACGTAGGCAAGGGTTCCTGAGGTTCTTGGGCAGCAAGATGACTAAGCAAGTCTACAATGGAGCGAGAGACAGGGACCGATGTTTCGGTGTCGTCGAGGGGAACTAAGCGGACAGAGGGGATCGGAGATTCTGGTGACGGAGGATCGGGCGAAAGAGATCGCGCGTGCTGTAAGGCGTCGAGGAAGGTGGTGAAGGATGTTAATTTGCTGGGTGATCTCGAAGATTTGGTGTCGGATGCGTTGGATGTGTGATCGGGGGAAGCTGGCAAGTCAAAAGAGCCGGGAATAGGGTGTGAACGCAGTGTAGGAAAGACAAGAGGAAGGCAAGATGAGGTGCTGGCGGCGCTAGGAGTGAGCAGTACTGAGGGGTTGGCAGGTTTCTTGGCGAACTTTCCGGTGGCTGGGTCCCTGTAGGGCTTGCTCATAAAAGGGGTTGCCGATAGCAACCAAGAACAAAGGAATCAAAGACTAGGAACAAGAGATCAAAAACCCTAAATCTGCCTCACTGGGGCAGCCAGATGAAGCGAGATAAGATAGTATGGATGAAGGATCTCACAGTGAGTAGCGAGGCAGACACGGGTCAATAGATGTAGAGGAGTTGTAGAAGAGCAACCCGATGATCGATCCGATAAGGATGAGATCACGCGTGAGGGATGCAGAGGTAATCGAAGAAGAATGGGGATGAGATGAGGTAGGATAGGCGAACCAAGGGGGATCTTCGTAAACAAGGTGAACGCGGATTTGCTCGGTGGCACTGAATCGGCGCTGGGGCTTAAGGAGCGAAGAAGGCTTGAGGGCATGCAGAGAGGAGAGAGAAACGCAGGGGAAAACTTCGATATTGGAAACAGGTCAAGCGAGACAGTTTAAGTACATGAGAGACTGGCTGTACAGTAAGAGGCCGTCCGAGAAGGTCGATTCAAAATGTAATCCTACAAGAAAAGCGGAGCACAAGAGGGGGAATTAGTAGACAGGATGAAAGGCATAGGGAGGAGGAAGGGACGAAGGCGATGGTGAGAACACGCGGGAGGGAGCACAGGACGAGGCAACAAGACAGAAAAGGAGGGTAGCGAGCCACAAAGGGGAAATGCGAGGCCACAACGGCCGGTAATCTAGGAGGAAATAAGGCTGAAAGTAGTATAGTTAAGAGGCCATAAACGGAGAACAATAGAAAGCGAGAACATCGGGCGCGCGCACAAGCAAACGCCCTCAGTGGAAACAAGACGAGCTTGATGTTGAGGTCGCTTGGGACTTGGAGACGAGGGGTGCAGTGCGTCGGAGTGGGTATCTTGACAGATGGAATGTCGACGAGGGCAGAGGAGAAAAGGACAATGGGAATCGACGCGTGGCAGAGGCGATGGCGAGGCACGAGTTTGAAGGATCTAGACAGGGCGCGAGAACGAGGACACGAGGACAACCGGAGCGGACAAGGACACAAGGCGAGGTATAGAACTCGCGGGGATCGTCTCGGTGTCACCGATACCCCCGTTTGCGAGCGGTTTCACGGTCAACGACTGTGGCCACCTTACACCAGCGACAGCGCACAGCTGTTCGTCCGTCTCGCGGTAGTCACGGCGGGCACCTTCACACTGCTCTTCCTTCCTTTCCTACCTCCGCTGGCTCCGATCTCCGCAATCCTCGGTCCCATCACGCGCATCTTCCCGTTCAACAGGGGCATATTCGAGGACAAAGTGGCCAACTTCTGGTGTGCGAGCAACGTAGTCGTGAAATGGAGGCTCTGGGTTTCGCAGAGCGCGCTCATGCGGCTGTCTACTCTTCTCACCCTCGTCGGGTTTCTAGGCGCAGCCATTGCTCCAATACGTGCGTGGCTGAGGCTTGGAAATGAGAAGAAGTCGACGGAGCTGCCGCCGGTGATGCAAACGGTCGTGCTGCTTGCGTTGCTCAACAGCTCAATGTCTTTCTTCCTGTTTTCCTTCCAAGTCCACGAGAAGACGATCCTGCTCCCCCTACTTCCCTTGACGCAGTTACTTTCCACTGCTCCTCATGATTCGTCAACATTCAAGTTAGGAGTGCTGGCGAATAACGTTGGTGTCTTCAGGTGCGTGTCTATTTTCGACGCCGCGCGGTGATTACAACGATTTTGTAGCATGTGGCCCCTCCTGCGAAAGGACGGATTGGCTACGCAATATGTTGCCCTGACTATATTATGGAACCAATTGATTGGGCATGGACCATGTATTGTTTTGTCAAAAGCGACATTTTTGGACATGTTTACATGGGTGCGGCCATCTTACATTTCATTAATGCATCGAATTTCTCAAACCTACCTATGCCTGGTCCCTGGTCAGGTGGTTTACCTGGGTTGCGCTCTACTTCATCTACTAGAGTTTGCGTATCGTCCACCGGCACGATATCCTGACTTATTCCCTGTCCTCAATGTACTCCTCAGCACGCCAGTCTTCGTCTTCACCTGGTTGTGGAGCATCAAATCTATCATTGAGGCGGGATGGACCGCCGGCGGCCTCAGCGTCGGCGGAGAGCTGAAGGAGAAAGAGAAGAAGGGCGGCCTGAGCATGCGGTTTCCGAGCGAGAGCCTGGGTCCAGACGGGGTCAGTTCCGCAGTTGCGCCGCTTGAAGGGATCCGGAATCGGCGGGAAGGTGGTTTGAGAGCACAGAGTCTTGGATATGGATATGCAAGGGGACGAGGGTGGGTGGACTAAAAGGGCGAAAGGTCATCTCACTATCTCTGTATCTAGACTACCTTTGACTGCAGTGAGTGTAGCACTCTGCCCGATGATGGGTTCTCGACGTCAATTTGTCTGTGTAGCATTAAGTGCTGCTTATTGTGTCCCACAGTCCAGCGCTTAACCCCAACTTCGCCTACAGTATCTGTTTCAGGCAATGACTGTGCATCTGTCTACAAATACAGTACACAAGAGACGAGTGAGGCAGAGGTGTGGCGGCGTGCTGCCCTTCGTTTAAACCCTCTACTGTAGCTTGATTCGAATGTTCAGATGCCTTAAATCCCTCCGGAAAATGAAAGTCACCCACCTTGCCGATGGCCAGTGCCAATCTATTCTCGATCTCTTTGCAGAACATCTCCCCATTCACAGCGTGTGCTTTGAGACAGGTAATACATCCGTATGATGTGATATGAGCCTGTAGAGCGGATAGGTACTCCCCACGGATATTGGAAGTGTTCGGGAGGGGGTTTGTGAACGCCTGGTCCAATTCAGCGAGACGTTCCCGAAAAAGGCCGGTCAACCAAGAGGGCGAGTGTCCAGTCTTCGTGTAGGACCTCAAATATGAAGCCGATTGTGTACAAGACATCCAAATATCGAATGGGGGGTTGCCGAGATTGAGAAACGAGTTGAAGCATGAGATGAGATTGTCTCGGCAGCGCCTTCGAAAAAGAATAAGATCACGTAATACCCAACCTTCAAAGAACGGTAGCTCATCACAGAGAAATTCGAATGTCATCGGGAAATCCAACGTAAGACGGGCCAACGTTTCCTTTTCGGATGACAATCCTTTAATGCTTGCGATAGCGTATGCACGAAATGTCGCCGCCCCAATTGGCATAGGCAAATTTTTATCTCGGGTCTCAGCGCGGATGCGGGACTGGACGACGTCCATGTCGTATTTCTGTGAGGCCGCAAGCACCATCAAAGTCTTGTTGTAGGAGTTAGGTATCATGGAAGGAATAGGGTACACCATTGTGAGGAGACATTTCAGCAATTCCGCGTCCTCAGATAAGCGCACAACGGGAAGCCCATCGACAACATCTTGATCGGAGGGTTGGGGAAGGGAAAACATGTCATCGAAGAAGGGAGACGACAGGGATAACACCAATTTGTGAACACGGAAGTTGATGAAGTCGCAAGATTGAATTATTATATCGGCATTAGCCATGTCCAAGTGGCAAGACAATGTTGAAGCGTCCTCCGGGAAAGTAGGACTCGGGCCAGTTTCAGTTTGAAGACCTCCTAGAATCACGATGTCCGATTCGGCCTATGGAAGCCTTCTGATTATTACCGATGTCATATATCTCGTAAACATTGGTACTCACCCTTGTCATACATTCGTGAACAACATTTGTTAGCGCCATCCAAAAGGCGCGTATTGCTCTGCTAGGTATATTTACGCATCCACATCCTGAGGCCCTTGTATGGCGTGACAAGAACATGTGAAACTCAGTGAGATCGAAGAGGGCTGGAGATTTCGCCATGGATTCCATGTATCCACCCAACCAAGTCAGTATACCATAAGGGCAAGATTGGCCAGCTATTTCACTGGGAATACCAGTTGTCTTGAATGCTGTTAGATCGGCCGCAAGGTAAGTCTGAACTCGGTGGCGGTACTTCCAGAGTCCGTGGAGATAAGCCAATGGTGTGGTGCTAAGCTCGTCTTCTAAATCCTCTAGTGTGAATGAGAAAGGCAACGTAGCGCGCGCCGCATGAAGTGCTTCCTGGCGAAGTCCATGCGCTTGTGCAAGAGAGTAAACTCGGAAAGCGGTCTCTTGACGAATGAACGGTGGATCCTGCGACGCAATCACGGCTCGGATGGAACTCATAATAAACACCATCTGGTACTTTTGAGCTGCCGACAGAAGGAGCATGGTTTGTTCGATAGTCGAAGGAAGGACGGAGGGCATGGGGAGAATGAAAGAGAGGAGACTGGAAAGGGTGGCACCGCTATCAGATAGCTGGACAGATGGAAATGATGGAGTAGTGCTCGCAGTAGGTGAACTCAGAGCAGATTGGATGGCCTCTCGGAGCACGGGGGAGGCCTTGGTGACGTTGTGTTTCAGGACTCGAAACTCGAGGTGGTCGCATGAAAGAAGGATGATATCGACATCGGGGTCATCGAAAAGTGAATTCTCTGGGACTTCACCCGAGTTGGAAGGGGGTGAGGATACCTCGCTGACCGTTCGAGTCGACATTGTAAGACGACGAAAACAAAGACAGTGACAATCGATGGGACTGACACAGTTCAGCGCTATCCATGATGACTGCGGCGCGATGACCACGTTGTCTTCCCAGCGGGCGTCTGTTATTGACCGACCATACCTTCATCAATATGTTGGCCAGTTGCAGGCCTCTTTGTTTATCTACCGCCGCATTTCTGCTGCCAAGTTCGTCAGTCAACTAGTCAACCCCAGCACTCTTCGAACAGCCTCTCCTCCCTCTACATCCGCGCAACATGAGCACGCACGTCATCCTCGCCCATTTCCCCTTCGTCCCGAGCTATATCCACCAACGCAGCCCTCACACCAGCAGGCATCTTATTTGGCGACCTATCATCCGGCCGTTGACAACATCAACTTACGTACGCGCCTGCGCGGGGCTCCAACAGAGAGTGTGAGCACACGCATCCGGAGAGATACCACCAAGCGCTATCCTCGTGGACGAGCTGCCAAACGCGCTTCGCGTCCTGCCTCATGAGATCTTTCGGGTCTGTCCCGCGAAGCCGTGACGCGATACGAGGTGTAAGCGCAGACCTTCCTGCGGAAGGACGGATTAACTACGCAATATGTTGCCCTAACTCTATTAGGGAATCGATTGATTGGGTATGGCCTATGTATTGCTCCATCAAAAGCGAGATTTTTGGACATGCTTACATGGGTATGGGCATCTTACGTTTCATTAACGCATCAGATTTCTCAAATCTACCCAGGCTTCGCCTAGTTAGGTGGTTTACCCGGATTGCACTCTGCTTCATCTAGTAGAGTTTGCGCGTCGCCTACCGGCGCGATATCCTGACTTATTCCCAGTCCTCAACGTACTCCTTGTTGAAGCGTGAATACCCCTCAGCACTCCAGTCTTCGCATTCACCTGGTTGTGGGGCATCAAGTCTATCATCGAGGCACGATGGACTCCTTACGGCCTCAGCGTCGGCGGAGAGCCGAAGGAGAAAGAGAAGAAAGCCGGCCAAGCATGCGGTTTCCGAGCGATGGCCTCGGTTCAGGCGGGGTCAGTTCCGCAGTTGTGCCGCTTGGAGGGATACGAAATAGGCGGGAAGGTAGATTGAGGGCACAGAGCCTTGGATATGGATATCCAAGGGGACGAGGGCGGGTGGACTAGAAGGGCGAAAGGTATCTCACTTAAGCTGTATCTAGACTACATTTTACTGCGGTGAGTGCAACACTCTACCCGATCCAACATCAAGTACTGCTCTTCGTGTCACGCAGCCCAGCGCTTAAAGCGCTTAACTCCAACTTGGCCTACAGTATCTGTTTCAAGCAATGACCGCGCATCTGTCTACCAATACAGTACATAAGAGACAGGTGAGCCTGAGTCAGAGGTGTGGCGGCATGCCCGGGCCCGCCCTTCGCTTAAACCCTCTACTCAGGCTGTAGCTTGATTCGAATGTTCAGACACACGGAATTCCTCAGGAAAATGAAAATCACCCACCTTGCCGATGGCCAGTGTTAATCTATTCTCGATCTCTTTGCAGAAAGTCTCCCCATTCATAGCGTGTACTTGCGGACAGGCAACGCATTTGGATGATGTGATATGAGCCTGTAGAGCGGATAAGTACTCCTCACGGATATTGGAAGTGTCCGGGAGAGGGTTTGTGAAAACCCTGCCCAATTCGGTGAGACGCTTCTCAAAAATGTCGGTCAACCAAGAGGGCGAGTATCCAGTCTTGAGATCATATAAACTCAGGCTGCGAGTACAAGACATCCAAATATCAAATGGGGGGGTGTCGAGATCGAGAAACGATTCGAAGCATGAGATGAGATTGTCTCGGCAGCGCGTGCGAAACCGGATAAGATCAGGTAATACCCAACCTTCAAAGAACGGTAGCTCTTCACAGATGTATTCGAATGTCATCTGGAAATCCAACGTAAGGCGGGCCAACATTTCCTTTTCAGATGACAATCCTCTGATGCCTGCGATAGCGTATGCACGAAATGTCGCTGCCCCAGTTGGCATAGGCAAATTTTTATCTCGGATCTCAGCGCGGATGCGGGACTGGACGCCTTCCATGTCGTATTTTTGTAAGGCGGCAAGCACCATCAAAGTCTTGTCGTAGGAGTTGGGTATTATGGAAGGAATAGGGTACAACATTGTGAGGAGACATTTCAGCACGTCCGCGTCCTCAGATAAGCGCACCACTGGAAGCCCATCGACAACTTCTTGATCGGAGGGTTGGGGAAGGGAAAACATGTCATTGAAGAAGAGAGACGACAGAGATACCACCAATTTATGGACACGGAAGTTGACGGCATCGCAAGATTGAATTATTATATCGGCATTGGCCATATCCAAGCCATCAGGTAGGGGTGAGGCATTCTGCGAGGACGTAGGACTCAGGCCAGTTTGAGTTTGAAGACCTCCCAGAATCACGATGTCTGATTCAGCCTATGGAAGCCTTCTAGTCATTACCGGTACCATATATCTCATAAACATCGATACTCACCCTTGTCGTACAATCGTCAACAACTGTTTTTAGCGCCTTCCAAAAGACGTTTATTGCACGGCTAGGTATATTTGCGCATTCACACCTATAACGTGCCCATGAGGCCACCTTTGTATGGTGTAACAAGAACCTGTAGAACTGAGTGGTATTGAAGAGAGCTGGAGAATTCACTATGGATTCGATGTATTCACCCAACCAAGTCATTGTACCATAATCGCAAGGCTGGCCACTCATTTCGCTGGGAACACCAGTCTTCATGAGTGCCGCAAGATCATCCGCAAGGTAAGTCCGAAGTCTGTGATGATACTTCCAGAGTCCGTGGAGATCAACCAATGGTGTGGAACCAAGCTTGTCTTCCAGATTCTCAAGTGTGAATGAGAAAGTCAACGTGGCGCGCGCAGCATGAAGTGCTTCCTGACGAAGCCCATGCGTCTGTGCAAGAGAGTAAACCTGTACAGCGGTCTCTTGACGAATGAACGGTGGATCCTGCGACACAATGACGGCTCGGATGGTACTCATAATAAACTCCATCTGGTACTTTTGAGCTGCCGATAGAAGAAGCATGGTTTGTTCGATAGTTGGAGGGAGGACGGAGGGCATGGGGAGAATGAAAGAGAGGAGACTGGAGAGGGTGGTACCGCTATCAGATAGCTGGACAGATGGAAGTGATGGAGCAGTGCTCGCAGTAGGTGAACTCAGAGCGGATTGGATGGTCTCCTGGAGCACGGGGGAGGCCTTGGTGATATAGAGCTTCAGGACTCGAAACTCGCGGTGGTCGCATGAACGAAGAATGATATCGGCATCAGGGTCATCAAAGAGTGAATTCTCTGGAATTTCACGTGAGCTCGAAGGGGGTGAGAATACCTCGCTCTCCGTTTGAGTCGACATTGTAAGACGATGAAAACGAAGACAGTGATGATCGATGGGAGTGACACAGTTCAGTGCTATCCACGATGACCGCGGCGCGAAGACCACGTTGACCAAGCGGGCGTCTGTTTTTGACCACACCATCAATATGTTGTCCACTCGCAGGTCTCTTTGTTTATCAACCGCCGCTTTTCTGCTGTATGTTGGAATAGGAATAGTCCGCTCAAGGTATGCTTCCTTTATGTTATTAGCATCCAGTGCTTATGAGTACATACGGCCCTCCGGCGACACCAACTTGAACAGACGACGCACACGCATCGACGTCCTCGATGATGATTCCCGTCTCAAAATTTCTACCACTGCAGACCCGGTCTTCTGGAGGAAGGTGGCAGTAATATTGGGGATATCGACAACAAACTCTTAGAGGGTGGGAGATGGGAACGCGAACTCTTGTGGTACAAGCTTGCTCAGGTCTGCCAGAGATGGCGACACCTCATCCTGGCATCACCGTCACACCTGCGTCTTTCTCTCGTTTGTACGTCTGGTATATGCGCATTCGCCTCCCATCCTGCTAATTATCGATCATATTCACACATTCGGAACGATTATTGTGGAGGACCAAACAGGAATTCTCCTCGCAGTCACGCACAGTGATCGCGTGCGCCGCATACACCTTCGGATGCATGTTCCTCCATTGACGAGGCTTATCGCAGCCATAGACGGGGCGTTTCCGCTGCAGGAATCCCTGCATATCCAGCTTCTGCCCGCCGGACGCCAGTTGGTCACTACCCTCAACACTTCAAGCTTCAAGTACCACTTCTCCACTATCTCGTGCTGCTTAGCTTTGCCCTTCCGATTGGCTCACTATTGCGTACCGGGCTCGTCACACACACAGTTGAATATATTCAACTACCTACCATATCGCAGACAGATGGTCCGCGCGTGAGTTCGAAAGGGATGGGCAGGAGAATATAGAACCAAAGATACGCCCAAGGCAAGGATGTGCGATGGAGCGAGTAAAGGGAGGCGGACAGGTGTGTTAATCGCTCGACCGCCAGCGCGCGGGGGGAGTGTGTGTATGTGTGGTGTGTGTGATGCGAGAGGGAGATGGTTCCGCGTGAGCCGTTAGGATGGTACTGAGCGATGGCAGATCATGATGGGCACTCGTGGCTCCAACGGCACGACTGACGAATTCCTGACGATCGTAAAGAGGGCTTGAGGTGCGCGCGAACGGAAAGTGGGGCTGTATTGCACTCTGTGCTTTGCTTGGCCGGGGCCAGTTATATACATGTACGCTACGTGTGAGGGGTCCAGGACGAAAGGAGAATAAGGGAACGTACAAAATGAGACCTGAATAATCCTATACACACTTAGATACGAGTCCGGCGAAATGTGGTCCCGAGCAAGGGCGACTGGCGGGGTGTGTCGTGCATGACGTTGGTATGACAGTCATCGAGGAGGCGCACACTTGTGGTGTCGGCCTGCAATCCACGTGTCAGGGTTTGAAGCGAGACGAGAGGGGGCGTGGCGATGGAGGCAGGGACGAATGCCTGAAGGCGAGAGAGGTGAAGCGAGCGGCGAGGGCCTGACGTGTCGCGTCGTTGCGAGGCTAGGGCGCATCCCCACCTTACACCACGAACTTCGGCCAAAGAGAACTACTAGAACAGCTTTCACTCAGTCTGAAAATGCCTTATCTTACAGACATTGCCACCTGTACAACTAGTCTTTTTTTTTTGTGTAATCAATATATTTGTTGCGGTGCGTGTCTTTCCCACCACCTTTGAGGACTGTCGCCTGAGGCTGAATATGTGCTGAATACTTGCGATGCGCAAAAGTGCCTTTTTCAAGTTCCTAATACTTTTTCAATTCCCAGCACTCTTCAAACTGCCTCTCCTGCCTCTACGTCCGCGCAACATGAGCACGCGCGTCATCCTCGCCCATTTCCCTCCTCCCGGGCGATATCCACCAACGCAGCCCTCACCAGCAGGCATCTTATTTGACGATCAATCATCCAGCCGTCAACAACATCAACTTACGTACGCGCCTGCGCGGGGCTCCAACAGAGAGTGTATGAGCGCACGCACCCAGAGATATACACCCAAGCGCCATCCTCGTGGACAAGCTGCCAAACGCGCTTCGCGTCCTGCCTCATGAGATCTTGCACATACCGGGTGCCTTCGGGTCCGTCCCGCGAAGCCGTGACGCGATACGAGGGGTCAGCGAAGACCTTCCTGCGGAAGGACGGATTGACTACGCAATGTATTGCCCTAACTCTATTATGGAACCGATTGATTGGGTATGGCCTAGGTATTGCTCCGTCAAAAGCGACATTTTTGGACATGCTTACGTGGGCATGCCAGTGGCTACACATGGACTTCTCAAATCTACCTCAGGCTTCGCCCGGTCAGGTGGTTTACCTGGGTTGCGCTCTGCTTCACGTAATAGTACTAGAGTTTGCGCATCGCCCACCGGCACGATATCCTGACATATTCACCCCCCTCAACGTCCTCCTCAGCACGCCAGTCTTTGCCTTCACCTGGTTGTGGAGCATCGAGTCTATCATCGAGGTGCGATGGACTGCCAGTGCCGGTGGCCTTAGCATTGGCGGAGAGCCGAAAGAAAGAAAGCCGACCTAAGCATGCAGTTTTCGAGCGAGGGCCTGGTTTCAGGCGGGGTCAGTTCCGCAGTTGCGCCGCCTGGCGGATACGGAATAGGGGGAAAGGTAGATTGGGGGCACAGGGTCTTGGATATCCATATCTAAGGTGAGTCAGGGACGACGACGGGTGGACTAAAAGGGCGAAAGGTTATCTCACTGTAACTGTATCAAGACTACCTTTTACTGCAGTGGGTGCAGCACTCTGTCAGATGATGGGTTCTTGACAGCAATTTGTCCATCCAACATTAAGTGCTGCTCCTCGTGTCACGCAGTCTGGCGCTTAACCCCAACTTACGCCCACAGTATCTGTTTCAGGCAAGGACCGTGCATCTGTCGACGAATACAGTACACAAGAGACGGGTGTAGCAAAGTGCTGCCCTTCGCTTAAGCATTCTACTGTAGCTTGATTCGAATGTTTGTTCAGACGCCCAAAATTCCTCCGGAAAATGTAAGTTACCACACCTTGACCTTGCTGATGGTCCGTGTTAATCTATTCTCGATCTTTTTGAAGAACGTGTCTCCATTCATAGCGTGTACTCTTGGACAGGCAACGCATTTGGTTGATGTGATATGAGCCTGTAGAGCGGATAGGTACTCCTCACGGATATTGGAAGTGTTCGGGAGAGGGTTTGTGAACGCCTGGTCCAATTCGGTGAGACGCTTCTGAAAAAGGTCGGTCAACCAAGAGGGCAGGGGTCCAGTAGCGTAACTCATATGTGAACTCGAAGGTGTACAAGGCGTCCAAATATCGAATGGGGAACTGCGGAGATTGAGAAATGACTTGAAGCAGGAAACGACCTTGGCTCGGCAGCGCCTGCGAAATCTAATAAGATCACGTGCCACCAAACCTTCAAAGAACGGTAGTTCATCACAGAGATATTCGAATGTCATCGGGAAATCCAACGTAAGGCGGGCCAAGGTTTTCTTTTCAAGTGACAATCCTCCAGTGTTTGCGATAGCGTATGCACGAAAGGTCGCTGCCCCAGTTGGCATGGGCAACTTTTTACCTTGGACATCAGCGCGGATGCGGGACTGGATGCCGTCCATGTCGTATTTCTGTGAGGCGGTAAGCAACACCAAAGTTTTGTCATAGGAGTTAGGAATCATGGAAGGAATCGGGTACAACATTGTGAGAAGACAATTCAGCACTTCCGCTTGCTCAGATAGGCGCACCACCGGAAGCCCATTGACAACTTCTTGATTGGAGGGTTGGGGAAGGGAAAACATGTCACGGAAGAAGGGAGACGATAGGGATAATACCAATTTGTGAACACGGAAGTTGATGAAGTCGCAAGATTGAATTATGATATCGCCATCAGCCATATCCAAGTGATCAGGCAGGGGTAAAGCTTTCTGCAAAGAAGTAGGGCTCGGGCCAGTTTCAGCTTGAAGTCTTCCCAGAATCACGATGTCGGATTCAGCCTATGGAAGCCCTCTTACTGTTACCGATATCATATATCTCGTAAACATTAATACTCACCCTTGTCATACAATCATGAACAACATTCGTTAGCGCCATCCAAAAGGCGCGTATTGCTTTACTAGATATGCTTGCGCATTCACATCCATAATATGAGGCACTTGTATGGCGTAACAAGAACATGTGGAACTCGGTGATGTCGAAGAGCTCTGGGGATTTCGCTATGGAATCGATATATTCACCCAACCAAGTCAGTGTACCGTAACTGCAAGGTCGACCAGTTATTTTGCTGGGAACACCAGTTGTCTTGAATGCCGTAAGGTCATCCGCAAGATAAGTCTGAACTCTGTGGTGGTACTTCCAGAGCCCGTGAAGATCAACCAATGGTGTGGCAAGCTTGTCTCCCAAATCTTCAAATGTGAATGAGAAAGACAATGTGGCGCGCGCCGCATGAAGTGCTTCCTGACGGAGTCCATGTGTCTGTGCAAGAGAGTAAACTTGCAAAGCGGTCTCTTCACGAATGAACGGTGGGTCCTGCGACGTAATGACGGCTCGGATGGAACTCATAATAAACTCCATCTGGTACTTTTGGGCCGCCGACAGAAGCAGCATGGCGTGTTCTATGGTTGAAGGAAGGACGGAGGGCATGGGGAGAATGAAAGAGAGGAGACTGGAGATGGTGGCACCGCTATCGGATAGCTGGACAGATGGAAGTGATGGAGTAGTGCTCGCAGTAGGTGAACTCAGAGCGGATTGGATGGTCTCCTGGAGCACGGGGGAGGCCTTGGTGATATAGAGTTTCAGGACACGAAACTCGCGGTGGTCGCATGAACGAAGAATGATATCGGCATCGGGGTCATCAAAAAGTGGGTTCTCTGGGACTTCACTCGAGCTGGAAGGGGGTGAGGATACCTCGCTGACCGTTTGAGTCGACATTGTAAGACGACGAAAAGAAAGACAGAGACGATCGATGGGACTGACACAATTCAGCGCTATGCATGATGACTGCGGCGCGATGACCACGTTGTCTACCCTCGGGCCCAGCGCGCGTCTGTTTTTGACCAACCATACTTTCATCGATATGTTGTCCACTCGCAGGTCTCTTTGTTTATCAACCGCCGCTTTTCTGCTGTATGTTGGTATAGGAATAGCCCGCTCAAGGTATGCTCCCTTTATGTCATTAACATCCGGCGCTTACGAGTACATATGGCCCTCCGGCGACATCAACAGACGACGCACACTCATCGATATCCTCGATGATGATTCCCTTCTCAACATATTCAACCACTGTAGACCAACCCTTTTGGAGGAAGATGGCAACGATATTGGGGACATCGACAACAAACTCTTAGAGGGTGGGAGGTGGGAGCGCGAACGCTGGTGGTACAAGCTTACTCAGGTCTGTCGGAGATGGCGACACCTTATCCTGGCATCACCGTCCCACCTACGTCTTTCCCTCGTTTGTATGTCTGGGACCGCAGTAGCAGATATGCTTGCGCATTCGCCACCAATTCCGCTCATTATCGACCATATTCACACATTCGAAACCATCACTGTGGAGGACCAAAAAGGAATTCTCCTCGCACTCACGCACCGTGATCGCGTGCGCCGCATACGCCTTCGGATGCATGTTTCACCGTTGACGAGGCTCATCGCGGCCATAGACGGGGCGTTTCCGCTGCTGGAATACATGTATATCCAGCCTCTGACCGTGCCGGACACCAACTGGTCACTTCCCTCAACATTTCGAGCACCACTTCTCC
>Ga0307510_10000611_pt1 | contig 36214 bp, 28 predicted proteins | sample 12_EM_MG_FD_207224 | JGI IMG/M metagenome (GOLD analysis project Ga0307510, IMG submission 207224) | Populus trichocarpa ectomycorrhiza microbial communities from riparian zone in the Pacific Northwest, United States - 12_EM | ecosystem: Host-associated > Plants > Roots > Unclassified | place...
ATCCGCTCACGAAACCGCCGCCGCTCCGCGGTCAGCCCACCACCCTGCGCGTACCTCATACCTCCGGCCTACCGCAGGGATCACCACGCGTCAGCCCCCGACAACAATCCGAAGAGATCAGTAACGCACCGGCGGGCTCGTTCGCCGCCTGTTGCGGGATGAGGGCTGCCGGTTCGGTCATGAGGGTCATGCGTCGTCCTTGGCCGTGGCGGAGACAGCACTGCTGTAGGTGGCGAGGAGCTCGTTGAAGTCGTTGAGGACCTGGGCGTCGACCAGCGCCTTGATGTGCCGCCGGACCTCGTAGGCACCGGCCTGTTTCGTCTGGCGCAGTGCCTTGAGGTCGACGAGTTTCTTGATGTGTGCGTCGATCTGGTCGACGAGCTGGGCCTCGCTGCTGCGCGGGGGCAGGAAATCGCGGACCATCCCGACCAGGTCGTCGCGGGTCAGCACCAGACGCGGATCAGAGGAGTCCGCGTCGCCGTCCGCGAGCCGTCCGCGCAGCAGGACGAGCATCAGGCTGACGGGGAACGAGAGTCGGTGCCGGGTGACCAGTCGCGGCACTGTCACACCGTCATCGCGGGCTTCGGCATCCTGTTGCCGGACGTAGGCGTAGCCCTCGGCGCGGTCGACGACGACATCAAGGCCGATCACGCTGAGATAGTCGCCGATCGCTGCCTGCTGGGTGAGGATCTCCTCCCAGACGGCAGGCGCATCGTTCTGGTAGAGCACACCTGCTTTCAGCAGGTGGACCACGGGCACGGTCAGGGCGTCGCTCACTCCTGCTCCGCCTTTCCGGCGGCCGTGCCGCCTTCGCTGTGGACGAATGTCACGTGCGGCACCCGCGCCTGCGTGTGGCCCGGTGCGTGGAGGCGTGGGTAGACCAGGAGGTCGGTGCGCGTGGCGTCGATGATCATGTCCAGGCCGGGGTGCTCGACTTGGAAGTAGGCGAGCAGTTCCGCGAGCCCCAGGGTCACCGGGTGAGTGTCGACGATGGCAGCCAGGGTCGCCTGGCGGCTCGGGCTCGCAGCGACTGCGTCCAGGACGTGGCCGGTCAGCGCTTCGGTATCGACATGCACGCCGGCGAACAGTTCGGAGACGTCCACCTCGGCGTCGTCGAACTCTTCTGCCGCGGTGGTGTCCAGCTCGATGCGTTCGACGGGCATGTACAGCCGCCGCTCCATCGGCAGTGTGATGCCGGTCTGAGGCATTTCCAGCTGGATGCCGGGCAGATCCGTCCTGCCGCCCAGGGCGGTGACGTGGCGCTGGACGGAGCGCACCAGCGCAAGTACCCGGCGGTCCTCTGCCCGGCTGCGGTCGGCCAGGAAGCGCCGCAACTGTTCGGTCAGCTGCCGGACCGTGTCCTGAGTATTTTCGGCCGCCTCCAGCCAGGCGAACGGGATTTTCGTCAGGGCTCTGTCGGTTCTTCCTTCCAGCTGCGGTAGTTGGGTGACCTGCTGCAGCAACTCCCGCAGCTCCTGCTGGCGGAGAGGGGAGAGGAGGAAGGCGAAGAACGCCTGGAAGCTCTGTCCCTGATCCGACTGGGAAATCTCGTCGCGCTCCAGCAGGAAGGCGGCCAGCTGCTCACCCTTGCCGCCTTCCGCGGTGGCGACTTGCTGGCGCAGACCCCGGTCCAGTTCCCGCAGGTTCGCCTCCACTTCACGGAAGTCCCGCAGGAGTTCGACCGCGGTGCTCTTCACCTGCTGGTAGCGGTCCAGCAGGGCGAGCGGGGAGAGCAGTTCCACTTCCCCGGCGAGCAGTTGGGAGATCTGAGTGTCGATCGCATTGCGTTCCCGGCTCAGTTCGTCGATGCGCGCCTGCGGGTCGGTCTGTGCTCCGAACGCCATCTGTCGCAGGAGCGCGACGACGGTGTTCAGGCGGGACTCGGTCCCGATGAACGAGCGTGCCGGTAGGTCCTGCACCCAGGCCACGGCCTTTTCCAGGGCTGTGGTCGCGTCGAAGTGTGCCTCGTCGTCGCCGGGCGGGTAGTACTTGCGCAGCCAGCCGTTCTTCGTCCACTCCGTCAGGTAGGCGGCGGCGGCCCGGGGGAATGAGCCGGGCTCGCGCTGGTTGAGGAGATAGAGCTGGTCGTCGAGCCGGGACTCCAGCACGGTCTCGGGGACACCGCGCGCGTTCTCCTCGACGAACACCGTGCCGCCGAAGGACAGCACCAGAGCGGTGTTGTCCGCACGCAACAGCATCCATGCAGGATGGCTTGCGAGAGCTGTGACCTGATCGAATTGCATGCAACCCCCCGATCGCACATGTGTGATTTCCGCATCCGCCCGGGTAGAGCGGATGCGGTCACCTTAAGGACGAGCACTGACAAAAGCCTGAAAATAGAACAATTATGCGAATTTGATTGGGATGCTTCGGGCGCCGGACAGCGGCACCGGGCGGGGTCATGCGGCGACGCGGTGCTGGGCGAGCTTGTCCAGCATGATCTGGTTGGCCTCCCAGCCGTCCGGGAACTTGGCGCGCACAGACAGGTGAACCGGGTCGGTCGAGGGGTGGCTGTCCAGAAGATCGGCGATGCCCTCGCGGGCGACGACGATGCACGCCTGCCGGTGACGGGAAGCGAGCACACACAGCCGCCCGGCCTCCAGATGGAAGGCCGTGGCGTCCCGACGGCCGGACAACGGGTGCACGACGATGACGACTTCGAACTCGCGGCCCTGCAGCCGGTTCGCGGTGTCCACCACCACGCCCGGCGCGCCGGGGCTGCCTGTCCGGGCGAGCGCGGCCCGGACGAGGTCGGCCTGGTCGCGGTGGGCGACGCCGATGGCGATGTCGCCGGGTTCCAGGGGCCGGCCGCCCTGGTGGCGCTCGCAGGTGGCGACCGCTCCGCGGTGCAGCAACCGTCCGGCGAGGTCGGCGGCGGTCTGGAGGGTCTCGGTGTCGGTGCGCGGGACATGCCGGCGGCGCAGTTCGTGCAGGGCCCAGCCAGTGGTGAACGCCTGCGCGAGGGTCTCGTCCAGGTCGGTGCGACCGAACCCGGCGGTGCGGAACTCCAGGGCGCGCGCGTCGTCGTCGGTTCCGGCGCTGAAGCGGGTGAAGGGGTAGAACGCCCGGGAGATGGTCGGCGCGGCGGAGGACGGCAGACGCCAGGACACCGGCAGCCGGTGCACGGGGATGTTCTGATTGTGCGCCAGCATCACGCTGACACCGTTCTGCGTGGGGTCGTGCGGCAGCCCGATCCAGCGTTCGGTGCCGACGATCGTGAACGGGTCCAGCTGACCGGGGTCGCCGACGAACAGGCCCCGGTCGAAGCGTTCGACGATCTGCAGCAGCATGTCCGAACGCATCTGGTAGGCCTCGTCCAGGATCGCCCAGCCGAACGTCGCGTCGCGGACGGTGGCCCACTTCGCGGCGGTGGCGACGACGATCCGGCAGCCGGCCAGATCGGCCAGGGTGCGGCCGACGGTTGTGTTCGCCAGTGCGTCCAGGACCGGGGGCGGGCTGTAGCCGGTGGCACTCAGCCGTCCGACGACGATGCCGGGATGATCCCTTGCCAGGCGTACGACCAGGTCGTCGACCTGATTGTTGGTCTGGGCGACGATGATCGGGCGCTCGCCGCCGGCGGTGAGCTCATGGGCGGCACGAGCCACCAGAGTGCTCTTTCCGGCGCCCGGTGGGGAGTCGACGACCACGGCCCTGTGCCGCCCACTGGCCATGTCCGCGAGGACCGCCTCGGTGGCAGCGGCTGCGGCCGCTGCCGGGTCGGGCGTCGTACCGGTGTCAGTCCTCATTGCCCCACTCCTCTGCCGCGGCGTCATCGAGGACGGCGGAATCGGTGTCGCCCTCATCGGCGGCACTGTGTGTCCACGGGGTGGCGTCGGACGCCGGGAACTGCGGTGCTGGACGCCACCCCGGGTCGGGCAGGTAGGCGACCCGTTGGCCCGGCTCCGGGACGGTGCCCTGCTTCGGGATGCGGCCGCGTCCCATGCCGCCGGTGACCTCCACCGTGACCCGTGTGGTGTCGCCGTCGCGGACGACGGAGACGATCATGGCTTTGTGGCCAGCCGGCATGGACGGGCTGATCAGCCTGGTGTCGGCGGCCAGCCGTACGGGATCGTCGGTGCGGACGGTGACAAGCGGCCGCGGTACCCGCCTGTCCTTGGCCGTGGTGACGGTCCGGCCGGGTTCGGCCTCCACGACCATGCCGGCGAACGCCTCCCCAGCGCTGCGCCGGTCGGCCAGCACGAACCGGTCATCGAACGCCATGTCGGACTCGAACTCGGCCAGTGCGTGTTCCAGCCAGCCCAGCCGCCGGGCCGCGCCGATCGCGGCATCCCGCTTGCGCTGCGGAAGACCGCCGGAGTCCCGGTAGTCGGAGTAGTCGGTGAAGGCCTTGCAGTCGCGCTCGAAGCGCTTGGCGGTCCGCGGTGCCTCGGGTACGGAGCGCAGCAGCGATATGGCCTCCCACACCATGCGCCAGGTGGGCTGGATCTGTCCCGCGATCAGTTCCCGCAGTTCTCTCTCGGTCGCGGCCAGCGCGTGCGGGTCGTCGAGCGTGCGGGCCGCGTCGAACCTTCTGATCGCCGGGGCCAGATCGCGGTTGTCGAACTCGGGGGAGGTCGACGGGCCCGCCGGCGGGCACACGTCGGGGTTCTCCGCCTCGGCCATCGCCTGCTCGACGCTCAAGCCCGGCGGGGGAGCGATCCAGGCCATGAGAGAGGCGAGGTTTTGGTCCTCGATCGTGCTCTGGCCGGTCGCCCAGTGCTCGGCGAGCATCCCGGTGACGGGCAGCAGCATGGAGGTGCCGGCCTGCTCGGCCCTGTCGACCAGGAACGTCAGCCACATGCCGAACTTCGGTACGGCGTCCGGCACCGCGTAGGGACCGGATGTCGAGCGGAAGCGGCACATGCGTCCCAGGTCGGCCAGCGCTTTGGTGCCGCCGGGGTTGGGCACCAGGATCTGCGGTGCGTCGGTGTACCGGGAACGCTCTCCTTCTCCGCGGCGGTCCTGGCGGAAGGAGTCGATGTAGTCCATCACGACCTGGCCGAGGCCGGCGGCGAACGCGAAACGCTGGTCCCGGTTGCGGGGCTGGGCCACGACCAGCAAAGTCCCGTTCCTCTTGGCAGAGCCGACCATCGCGGCCAAGGGTGCCCCGGCCTCACCGGCCATGGCCAGCGGGATGATCACCAGCGGCCGGGCGGACAGACGCCGGTGCCGGAACTCGGTCAGGGGAACCGCCTGCATCGACTCCATCGCCTGCACGTGTGCCAGCGCCGACAGCGTGCTCATGCCGCCCCTCCGAGGTCTTCCAGTTCTGCGCGCAGCCGTGCGGCATGCCTCAGGGCCGCGGCCATCTCCACCTGGTCCTCGCTCGGCGCCAGCTCCCCGCGCGCCAGTCCCATGACCATGGTCGTGGTGTCGATGCCACCGAACTGCTCGCGCACCGCCAGCCCGAGCACATCCAGGGATGCCTCCGCGCGGGCGCGGGAGCGGCAGTAGAACGCCATCTCACAGTGGGTCAGGCAGTCCGGGCGGTACGTCGCGAGGACCTGATCCAGCGCCTCGGTCAGCTCCTCGGCCGGGCGCCGGGGCCGATCCTCCGCGTCCGGGGCGAGGTCGAAGGTGAGGTCCTCGGGCAGCAGGTCCACCAGGTCCCCGATGCGCTCGATGCGGGACAGCTGCCGGGTCAGGGCAGCCACCTGCTTGCGGGCATCGACGAACGCCCCGGTCGGGCGGTTGGTGAAGTTCTTCGGGGCGACCAGCACGATCGTGTCGGAGACGGTCTCCTCGCCGATGCCGGCCCGCCCGAGAAGGTCGCGCAGCGCGATGATGTACGCGCACGCCTGCGTGGTCGCCGCCCGCACCTGGGAGGGGGCGGCCTGCTCGTCGATGATCGGGAAGCTCTTGATCTCCACGACGTGGAAGCGTCCGTCGATGCGGAAGGCCACCAGGTCCGGTTCCAGGTACGCCTTGTGCCCGCCGATCTGCAGGCACAGCATCGGGTGGTCGAACAAGGTACCGTCACCCTCGCCCCGGGCAGCCCGCAGCAGGACCTCTTCGGTGCGCTCATGGCGCTCCTTGGAACGGCCGTCGCCGCCGACATCGTTCAAGTCCGCGTATCCCACCTCCGGCAGCGTCAGCTCCAGGGTCTCGCGCAGGACGCGCAGGAGCTCCGCGCAGCCGTTGTCCTTCACCATCGCCTCGAAGGCGTTACCACGGGTGATGGCGAAGGAGGACTGGCCGAAGGACGGGGGATGGCCTGCGTGTGTGGCGATCGCGACCTTGTCGGAGCCTGATGCATCCAGCAAGGCCCGCAGTGTGCAGCGCGGATTGTTCTCCAGGGCCGCCAGTGACCGGGCGCTGTAGTCCAGACGTTTCGCAGATCCGCGCAGTGCGGTGAGACGGTCGTCGACTGGTTTTCTCACGGTCTCGTAGATCCTTGCAGGGGAGAGAAGGATGCGGGCAGATGGAAATCAGGCACGGGCCGACCGCAGATGCGTGACGCCCCGCAGGGGCGCGCCGAACAACTGCTCGTCGTCACCGAGGGACTTACGGGCCCGCCGCGCGGCCGCCACCCGGGTGGCGCGGTCGGCGTCCGTATGCACTTCCAGCTCGGCAAGGGCGGCGCCGATCACCTGCTGTGCATCCAGCGCGCCCTCGTGGCCGGAGGCGTTCTTCGACATGGCGTCGGGGATGCTGACGGCGAAGCGCCACAGCAGCCGCAGGGCCTCCGGACTGGGCCCGTCTGCTGTGGACTCGGTCGCGGTGCGCACCGCCTCGGCGATGCCGATCGCGCTGGTGAGGAAGTCCACCCGCGGGGACAGCGGCCCGATGACGCGCTGCTCCAGCGTCCAGGTGCTGATGCTGATCAGTGCCCGCACCGGTGTCAGCAGATCGTGTGACAGTGCCGGGCACAGGTAGTACGGCCGGGCTCCCGGACTGGATCGGTAGGAGCGCTCCTCGTCCCGGCGCAGGCTGGACAGCTTGGAGGCGGAGAGTTCGCCCGGGAAGAACGCCTCGTGCACCCCGACGATCAGCTTGGGTGCGGCCGGGGCCCTGAGGAGCATCAGTGCGCGATGGACGTGTTCGCGTGCCGGAAGCTGCGATCCCAGGGCAGCCGGAGCCGCTTCCGGCACGGGGCGGGGCGTGGTGGCCACCGGTTCGTCGGTATCGAGGAGGGCGTCCCAGGCTCGCTCGGCGCGGCGCAGCTGCATCCGCAGCTCGCCGGCCCGTTCGGTGTTACCGGCGGCGGCGGCGTCGCGGATCGCGCGGCGCAGGGTGCCGATGCTTTTCTCCAGGGCATCCAGCGGATCACTCATGTACCAGACGCTACCAGAGTTCCAGAGTTTTCCAGACTTCTTCCTGTGATTCGAGATACAGTCGGGTCGCCGAACCTCCGGCCGCGGCGGCGCAACCCGCGCCGCACCGCAGGCCGTTCCTCTGGAGGCACCCGTGACGGGACGCGTATTCCACACATCTGACTGGCACCTGGGCCGCCAGATCGGCCGCCATCGACGTGACAGTGAGGTCGACGCCGTCCTGGACGAGATCATTGCCATCGCCGAGGACTACGCCCCCGACCTGATCGTCCACAGCGGCGACCTCTTCGACAGCCCTCGGCCGAGCCTGGAGGACATGCGCCGCGCGGCCCAGGCACTGCGCCGCTTGGGCGCGATCGCGCCCGTGGTCGTCGTCGCTGGCAACCACGACACCATTCACGTCCTGGCGTTCCTGGAGTACGTCCTCAACGACATGGGCGTCCGTGAAGGGGACCAGGCCCGGGTCCGCTTCGCCACCGACGCCCGTCCTGACGGGCTGCTCCTCGCCGAGTACCCCACCAGGAACGGGGAGCTCACCCTGCGCATTGGCGCACTGCCTTATCTGCACCCCAACCGCTTCACCTACGACTTCACCGACCCCGCCCTGACCACCGCGACCTATGCCGAGCGCATGCGCACCGTCCAAGCCGATGTCTACCGTCGCCTGACCGCCGGCCGAGGACCCCGGGACGTCCTCGTCTACGCCGCCCACCTGTTCATCGAAGGAGCCCTCCCGTCCTACTCGGAGCGGCGGATCTCCCTGAACACCGAGTACGCGGCCGCAGCCGCAGACCTGCCCGACGTCGCCTACGGCGCCCTCGGCCACATCCACAAACCCCAGCCCGTCGGCCGTTCCGGATTCCCCGCCTACTACGCGGGCAGCCCCCTGCAGATGGACTTCGGCGAGACCGGCGACACCAAGAGCGTCGTACTCGCCGAGATCGGCCCAGACACCAACCCCCGAATCGAACTCGAACCGCTCACAGCAGGCCGCCGTCTGGTCCGCCTCGAAGGAACCCTGGAACAGATCGCCCACCGCGCCACCCGCGTGGGAGACGCCTGGGTGAAAGCGGTGGTGAACGTCGACGCCTTCGATCCATCCCTGCCGGCCACCCTCGCCAAGATGCTGCCGCAGGCGACGCTCATCGACATCGACGAGCGCCGCACCGGCACAGCACATCGCGTGCTGGACCGGCAGACCTCCGCCACCGAACTGCCCGACATCGACGACCTGCTGCACGACTACCTCGCCGACCGCGGCACAAGCGGCCCGGTCCTGGACCGCGCCATGACCGCCTTCGCTCACCTGCGGGCCGAACCCGATCCCGATGATCCCGCACCGTGCTGCGAGCAGACGCTGCTGAGCGCGGCCATCGCCGGCCAGCCCCTCGACTCCATCGACCGCTCAAGCCTGCTCACCAGCACCGACACCACCGACGCGGAGACGACGCGATGAAACCGATGACACTCACCCTCACCGGGTTCCGCAGCTATCCCGCCCAGGCAACCGTCGACTTCACCGGCAAGAGCCTGGTCGCGGTCCTCGGCGATACAGGCGCCGGCAAGAGCAGCCTGCTCGACGCCATCGTCTTTGCCCTGTTCCGTAAAAGCTCCTGGGACGCCAAGGAATCCCGGCAGCTCATCGCCGACGGCGCGCAGGCCATGAGCGTCGAATTCACCTTCGTACACGACGGGCAGAACTGGCGCGTCCACCGCACCATGCACGCCACCAACCCGAACGCCGGACGGCACCACCTGAAAAACCTGGACACCGGCGAGGAGGTCGACGGCGCCAACGCCGTCGACCACCGCATCAAGACGGTGCTGCAGATGAGCTACGACACCTTTCTGCGCGTCGCGCTCATCCCGCAGGGCAAGTTCGACCAGCTCCTCACCGCCGCTCCCAAGGAACGCAGCGAACGGCTTCGCGAGCTGTTCGGCGCCGAATCATTGGAAACGATCCGGGACCTAGCCGCCCGCCATGGCCGCACGCTCCAGCAACTTCTGGGCGACGCGCGGGCCAAACGGGCCCCCATGCCGGACAGCCCTGAGGAGACGGCCGCAGCAGCCGCCGCGGCGGCTGACGCGGCCACAGCCCAGGCCGAACGCCTGAACACCGCCGTCGCTGGCATCACTGCACTGCAGGAAGAGGTCTCGCAAGCCCGGGACACCGCGGCAGTGGTCACCAGCACCTCCCAGAACCTGGCAACGCGCAAGATGACCGACGCCAGCACCGTCCTCGGCACACTCGAGTCCGCCGCCACCGACCTCGCCGCACGGCGCGGCATCCTCGACCAGCGGGCCGGGCAGGCTGCGGCCAGGGAAGAGGAACTGACCGCAGCTATCACCGAGGCGGAGACGCAAGGAGAAGGCCGGGATGCCCTCGCCCAGGCGGCGATGCTTCTGAAGACCCTCGCGGAAACCGCCGAGGAACACCGCGGCGAACGCGACCGGCTGGCCTCCCTCATCACGCAACTTGACGACGAACGCGACGCCATCACCACGGCCGAGGCGGAGCTGGCCGAACGGGCCGCACACACTCAAGCGGCGGCGGAGGCAGCCCGCACCGCCGCAGAGAACAGCAAGCAGACCCGCGTGTGCGCCACCGCAGCCCGCACCGCGTGGGACGCGGCCCTCTCGGCGGCCCGACACATCGCCGACACCGCACGCGCCCACACCACCGCGGTGGGCCGGCAGAAAATCGCCCACGAAGACCTCAGCACGGCGCAGGCCAAGGCAACCGCGGCCCACGAAGAACTCACCGCGGCCGAGACACACCTGGAGGCGGTCCGGCTGCGGAAGAAGGCCGCTGCGATCGCCGCCGAACTGCACCCCGACGACGACTGTCCCGTATGCCGTCGACAGCTCCCGGCCGACTTCCACCCCGAGCAGGCCGACGCGCATCAGCTCACCGAGGCGAACACGCAACGAGAGCAGGCGAAGACCGCACACGACACAGCCGTCGACCTGCGCGCCGAAGCCCGCGCCGCCGTAGCCATCGCGGACGAAGCGGTACTCGAACGCGACCACGGACACAAAAGCGCACAGCAGCCGGCGCAGGAGAACACCGAGAAGGCGGTACGAGCCTTCCGGAGCCTTGCGGCCCAGGCCGCCGAAGCAGGTACGGACTTCGACGCCACATCAGCCTCAGCAAGGCTGACCACAGCCACTACGGCCCTGGTCACACCCGGCGCCGCATATCCTGAGCAGGACACAGCGGCGATCACCAACGCCATCTCCGCCTGCGAACACACGGCCACCGAACACGCCGAACAGCTGAAGGACGAAGAGCACCGCAGCACCGCCGGGATCGAAGCAAACCGCAAAGCACTGGCAGGGCGCACGAAAGCACACCACCGCGACACCAAAGACGCGTCCGCAGCTCACGAGCGCCACACCCGGGTCATGGCGAGGACCGCTGCCGACATCGGCATGCTTCCCGCGCGCATCCGAGCAATGCTGCCGCAGGACCCGATCGACGTCGTCACCGCACAGACGGACACCGCCACCACAGCCGTCACCGCCCGGCAGACCGAACTCCAAGAGCTGCTCGACCAGAAGGAAGCAACCCGGGCGGAGAAGAACGCAGTGCTCGCCGACCAGCGCACCCTCGACCACGACACCCGAGCCCGCCTTGAACGCCCCCTGGAGAAACTGCGTGACAACCTGGACGCGTGGGCCCAGGCTGCCGTCCAGGCCAGCACACATCTCGATGAGGCTGACCGGCTAGCGCTGCCAGCAGCTCCCACCCAGCTGGCGATCACCGAGGTCCGCCACTACGCCGCAGCCCTCTCGACGACGACCTCGGCACTCGGTGACAAACTCGCCGAGCGAGCCGCCGCAGCGACAGAACGCGCAGCCGCCGCCGAAAGCCGTCTCGGCGAGCATGCAGCCGCACTCGCCGACGTCGACGGCTTCGACGCCTCGGCCGACCTGACCGCACCGCAGTCACTTCACCCCCTCGTCGCCGCAGCCGGACAGGCAACCAAGGAAGCCGAGGACCAGCGCGGCAAACAGCGAGACGCGCAGGCCCTGATCAAGCCAGCCGCTGACCTGGACTTCGCCATCACCGCAGGCGAAACCCGCTACGAAGCACTCGAGGTACTGCGCCGTGAACTGGTCGACGCCAAGTTTCTGGGCCACCTCACCACGCTGCGAACCCGCGCATTGCTCGGTGTCGCCAGCGACCTGCTCGGACAGATGTCTGACGGCCGATTCGGTTTCGCAGACGACTTCGACATCATCAGCCGCAACTCCGGCGTCGCCCACCACCCCAACCGCCTGTCGGGAGGCGAGAAGTTCATGGCGTCCCTCGCCCTTGCCCTGGCACTTGCCGAACTACATTCCCGCAGCGGGTCGACCCTCGGCTCGCTCTTCCTCGACGAGGGCTTCGCCGCCCTCGACACCACCGCCTTGGACCTGGCCCTGGAGGTACTGCGTGCACAAGCCAGGGGCAACCGCCTGGTAATGGTGATCAGCCATCTACACGCCGTCGCCGAGGCCGTCGACGATGTGCTGTGGGTGAAGCGGACCACCACCGGCTCATCCGCCCGCTGGCTCACATCGGCTGAGCGCGATGACATGGCACAGGAAGATCTCGTCAGCGGCCTGCACTCCCAGGCGTGGTAGCGACTGCGAGTTTCACTTCGTGGAATCCGTCACGAAGTCAGTGGCTTTACGGTCAGCAGATTGAATAGAACCCAATCGGGTTAAGGAGTGAGTTAAATGTAGGGATAAAGAATGCTAGTGTCCGGGGTGGAGGTGGACACGTATGGCATCTGAGGAAGAGCTGTTCGCGTCGGTCGATGCGTTGTTGGATGAGGAGCCGCAGCTCCCGCCTCCGGCGGAGCGGGCCCGGCTGCGTGAGGCTGCCGGCATTACGCAGGCCCGCCTGGCGCAGGCGTTGAAGACGACGACGCAGTCGGTGAAGAACTACGAGAACGGCCGCTCGGAGCCGAAGTCGCCGCGTCTGGAGGCGTATCAGCGGTTGCTGACCGGTTGGGCGGCGAAGTACCCCGCCCACCACATCCCCGCGGCCGCGCCTGCCCCCGCGCCCCGGCCGGAGTTGGTCCCTCAGATGCTCACCGGGCCGGCCGGGCCCGAGGCTAAGACCGCCGCACCGGTTAAGGCCCCCGCCGTACCGCAGCGCCCTGCCCGCTCGGCGCATTCTTCGCGGCGCCCGGCCGCGGCGAAGCCCGCCGCCGATGCGCGGTTCCCGCACGGTCCGCTGGCGGTGCTGGACGGTGACGGTTCCGCGTACGGTACGGACGGCATCGTGCTCGACTGCCCGGCGACCACGGTGGTGGAGTTGGTGGAGTGGACGCTCAAGGAGTCCGGACTGGGTGCTGCGAAGCTGAACCGGCACGGCAAGGATAGCGATCCGCTGATCGTGCTCACCGTGGCGGCCGCCGTGAAGCTGGGGCTGCCGGAGCGCCTAGAGGGCCACGAGCAGCGCCGCTCCCTGCGTTTGCCCGAGGATCACCCGGTCGTCAAGCAAGTCGCCAAGGCCCGCTGGCAGTTGACGCAGCGCGGGTTCGGACCGTGGGCGCGGATCTACCGCAAGGCGCAGGGGCGCGAGCGGCAGTGTATGCAGCTCGCGATCCTGTCCTGGGACGCGCTCGATGAGCGGTCCTGGCCCGGCGTGACGGACATGGGGCCGGCCGATATCGCCCGCGTCCTCGGGCTCTACGCGACCCGGGTCATCACCCCGCGCGGCTCCACGGCCGTCTCGGGCCTGGAGCTGATGACGGCGCTGCGCCCGCCCACGAAGGCCGTGCAGGACCCGGCGAGCGGGAACTGGGTGTCCGGCCACAACCCGGGCTCGCTGGGGACGGAGCCGATGGACCCGGCGCCGCCGGAGGCCACCCCCGAGCACCCCGTGGTCGTCAACAGCGGCTGGAGCGGCGGGTTCCTCAATGAGGAGGCGTACCAGTGGGTGCGCGATGTCAGCCTGCTGACGGATGAGGAGTGCACGCTGCCCTTCGCCATCGGCCTGGACCTCAACACCGCGTTCCTTGCCGCTGCGGCCCGACTCACCGTCGGTCTGTCCGCTCCCGACCACTTCAACGCCCCGGCCTTCAATCCGAAGATCCCCGGCTCCTGGTTTGTCGACCTCTCCCATATCGAGGGGGACCCGCGCCTGCCGTCGCCGTTCACACCGACCGGCGAATCCCCGACCGGACCGGCCTGGTACCAGACCCACACCGTCGCCTACGCCCAGGAGCTCGGCTACAACGTCGCCCCGGTCGAGGCGTACCTGCGCCGTGAGACCGGTGCGTACCTGGATCCGTGGCACGACCGGCTCAAGACCGCCTACGTCGACACCCTCGCCGACCTCGGCGTCACCAAGGACCTCACCGACGAGCAGTTTCTCGCGGCGATGGAGCAGCACAAGGATGTCGACCCTGCCCTGGCCGCCGTGCTCGCTGCCATCAAGGCGACCGTGAAGGGCGGCGTGGGCAAGCTGCGGGAACGCCCCCAGGGTAAGAGCTACAAGGAGGGCGAGCGGTGGCCGGCCCTTCAGCGGCCGACCTGGCGGCCCGATATCCGCGCCGCCGTCATCTCCAAGGCGCGGGTCAACATGCACCGCAAGCTCAACAACATGGCGAAGATGACGGGTCTGTATCCGCTGGCCGTGCTGTCCGACTGCGTCGTCTATCCCTCGCCGGGGGAGAGCCCGCTCGTCTTCCTGCCCTACGCCGCGTCCGGCAAGCCGCAGCCCGGCGGCTTCCGTCTCGGGCCCACCCCGGGCCTGGCGAAGCTGGAGGGTGTCCAGTCGATGCTGTGGGCGGTCGACCTGATGGAGCAGGGCTTCAACCCGGCCCGCCACATCAAGGGCGACGGCCACGACGCCACGTTCGACGAAGGGGAGTAGAGCCGTGGGGGACATCGACGAGGCCCTGGACCGGGCCGGCCGGGAAGCGTTCACCAGGCAACCGCCCACGACCCTTAAAGGACAGGTCAGTTACCTGATGAAGCAGCTGAAGACGGCCAGGGCCGTCGCAGCTGAACTCGGCATTACCGCCGACTCTGTCAACCGCTATCGGCGTGGCGCTCGCAAGCACCCGCCTCAGCATGTCCAGGACCGGATCGACGACGCCGTGCGCTCCCGCTGGCAGCCCCTCATCCGTAAGCGCCGCCGTCAGAAGGCCGCCGCCACCGACGGGATCACCGTGGAGACCCGGGCCCGGTTTGGTTACACCGCACCCGTCGGCACGACCGACGACGGCCGTTTCCGGCGCCTGACCGTCCACCTTCCCCCGGAGTACGCACGCCGCCTGTTCGAGGCCCGCGAACAAGGCGCCGGCGACCAGCAGTTGCGCGACATCGTCGCGGAAGGACTGCAGGAGGTGTACTTCAAGGACGGTGGTCGGCGCGCCGCGGGCCTGGAAGTCGTCCTCAACGACATCGACTATTTCGACGTCTCCTTCTGACTTTTCTTCTTGTCCGACCGGTGGCCTCCCACACTGCGTCCGTCTCCGAGATCGGGCCCGAACTTGCCCGGGCCCTCGCTGTGGTCACGGCCGCGACCACCGACGTGCGCCGGATTCTGGGGGCTGGCCGGGGTTCCGGCATCCGCGACCGTGCCCGTTCAAGCGGCACGTGCCGGCGGGCGACGGCCACGGCGCCGGGGTTTGGGTCCTGGATACCGGGGCCTCGCCATGCGACCTGAGGAATGAACCGGGCGTGACGGGGCGTACGGAGGGTGTCCAGCTCTCCGCATGCACGCAGATGACCTCCTGGCACCCGGGACGACGAAGGTACGGCTGGTGCACGTACCAGTCGTAGGGAGCGCTTCCCACCAACGCGATGGGCTGGCCTCGCTGTTGTGCCCCCAGTGCGGTTCCTCCATCGACGTCTCGTGGCCTTCCTCCAGGAGACAGAGCCGCCCCCAGCGGCCGTTTTTGCCCGGGCAGATCCGGATGAGCACGGTCGTGTCGCCGTCGCGCACAGCCTTCTCGTATTCCGCGTCACGTGCCCCGGTGACCGCTGGCGACGTCGCCGGATCGGGGCACGGGGAACATCCCCGTGAATCTGATGTACACCAGGATCATGAAGACCCAAGAAGCGTTCTGCGTGCGGTGTGGCAGCGCAGACACCGAAATTGCCCGCCTCGACGAGACCAGCGCGGAAGGCACCTGCCTCCGCTGCGACAAGCCCTTCCACGCGACGCCGTGCCGGGGCTGCGGAGGCTTCCGCATCGACGGCTCCTTCGGCCCTCCCGGCACGCGATTTGAGAACCTCCCGGAGACCGTGAAGTGCTGGGACTGCGGTCACCGCAATCCGCTGCGCGACCCCGGCTCGGAGTAGGCCGCCGCCGGAGCTCAGGCCCTCGGGGTGAGCGCGCCCGCCGGCGCGTCGGGCGCTGCCGACCGGGCGACAGGGCTTCGAGAATGCTGTAGCGGCATGTTTGAGAGTGCTGTACTGATGGAAATAACAGTGCTGTACTGCTTCTACATCGCTAAGTATCAGAGAGGACACAGCAGTGGTGTTCCGACTGCGTCCGCTGGCCAACGGCCTGCGGACAGACCACCCCGTCCCCGACCTGCCGTTCGTGGACGATGCGCACATCCCGATCGAGAAGGGCCCCGACGCCATCGAGGCGATCGGCCGCGGTGTCGCCGAAGGCATGTGGGGACGCTGCGACCGCGACCGCAACGGCGGCTGGCTGGCCTTCACCACCGACCCCCTGCGCACGGACCTGGGCTGGTCCGTGCGCTACCACCCCGAGCACGGCATGACCGTCCTGCTCCTGGACGACCGTGACACCGCCGCCCTGCACGAATACTGGTGGGGGCCGCCGCTGCTGTTCCGCTCCGGCGGCTACTGGTGGGACGGCGTCACCTGGTACCGACCTCAGCAGGTCTGGGACGGCGCGAGCGAGCGCTACGAACGCCGCCCGGTCCGCGCTGCCACCACCATCCACGCCGCCGACCTCATCGATGACCACACCGACCCGGCCCGCGGAAAGATCCTGAAGGTCGCCAACTTCGACAATGAGGCCTCCGCCGTGCAGGGGTGGCCCGATCACCTGGCGAAGTGGGCCACGGCGCGCGCCGAACGAGGCGATGGCCTTCCTCTGCAGGAGTGCGTGGTCCGCCTCACGGCCCCGGAGTTCACCGGCGACCACCTGGTCGGGATCCCGGAGATGGCCGAGCTGGCCGGCATCACATCCTCCACGCTGCGCGCCTACATCTCCCGGGGTGAGAACAGCATCCCGCTGCCGCAGGCCACGGTCGGCGGGCGCAGCATGTGGGCCCGCCCCGTGGCGGAGGACTGGGCCGAGGCCCGCAGCAAGTCCTCCGAGGGCGTGGAGGCCGCCATGGCCTCCGGCGACAACGACCCCCTCTCCCGCGGCGCCGCCGACGTACGCGAGCGCTTCACGGAGAACTTCACCCGCACCCTGTGGGAGCGACCCGCCGTCCGTAAACGCTGGACTCTGCGCCACCGCAACGAGGAAGCAGTCCGTGAACTGGCTAACGAACTGGCCTGGAAGGTCGCCGCGAGCCTGAACCGCATCATCCCGACCGAGGAACTGGGCAGCACCATCCGGCACGCCGTGCTCGACGAGCTCGCCAACGGTGGAGACTCGCACGAGGACCTCGTGGACAACCAGGACTGGCAGTTCGTCGGGATCACGCTGCCGGTGTCCAGAATGCTCGGCTGGCACGTCCGTCACTTCCCGCACTCCGCACAGACCGTGATCAACGACATTATCGGTGAGGCCGAGCGGCGCCTCGACATGCCCCGGCAGGTCACCATCCGCTCCCTCAGCAACGCGCTGACGATGGACAGCGGCCTGGACGGCAAGACGCTGGAGGCATACCTCAAGCTCGTCCTGCCCCCGGAAAACGCCTCCTGACAGAGCGCCAGAGGTTGGGCGTCCGGAGCCACTCGCGATGGCTCCGGACGCCCGGAACTGTACGCCGCCGCGACCAGCCGCACTCGTACCCGCACCGCCGTCTGACTTCATGCACTTGCGACCCGGCAGTGGCCTGGATGCCCTCGCAAGGGGCGCGGTCACAGAAGACTGGCCCAAACGTATTCCTGACGGCCTCCGGCAAGGGGGACCTCCTTGCCACCTTTCCCCTCTCAAGCCGCAACTGTGCCAAACAAGGCCATCTCGCTGATGGGAACGCCCTCAGGGTGAGACGGGAGAAGCCCCGCCGCGCGCACTCTCGTTGGGCCAGGCATGACGACGACGTACGACACTGCCCTGCGGCCCGCTCCGAAGGCAGACGGTGCCATCCCGACGACAGTCCGCTTCGACCCCAGCGAGTCCCATGAGATCGACCGATGGCTTCTCGAGCTGAGGATCCAGACTGGCATCCGCTGGGACAAGGCCGAAGTGATCCGTGAACTATTGCGCATGGCCCGCACACCCGACAGCATCCTGTGCGACGCGCTGATCGCCCGCGCCCGCAGGAGCAGCACTTGAGTGGCCCAGGACTTGAGACGCGGGCCGTGCCGACTGCGCTCGGCACGGCCCGCCCGGGGCCCTATCCCGTGCTCAAGTCCGCGGGTGTCACAACGGCCGGGAGCGCTGAAGGTTCAGGAGTGTGTGCGGCAGGCCAAGATCTCCCAGAGCCTTGTCGATGGTGGACTTCATGGGGTTACCCGCGAGCAGTGGACTGATTGCTGCTGCTGCCTGGAGCAGGGCTACTGGTATCCATAGCCGCTCCGCGGTGATGTCGGCCTCGCCGCCCTTGGGCTCCGTGGTGAACTTCAGCTTTCCGTCGTCCATGATCAGGAAAGCGTCGGCGGTCGCGCCTGTGGTGTGTGAGTAAGCGGACTGGTGACGGTAGACCGGGTACACGTCGGCGGTGCCGTACGCCTTCACCATGTTGTCGAAGTTTTCGAGCTCCCCCATCAGCTTCTTGTGGATCCGCTCGCTTTCGTCGTTGGCGAAGACAAGCGGCTCGGAGGCCGACGGGGCCACCGGTTCCGGCAAGTTCCAGGTCTCGTTGACGTTCCTGGCGAGTTTCCGTTTGTGCTCACGCCAGTACTCGGCGAGCGTGACAACAGCTGGCTCTCCGCTGTCGGCAAGCCAGTTCATTGCATAGGCGTGTCCCAGTAGGTTGCGCATCAGGGGCGCCGCCTCGATGGTGTAGCCCTGGTCGTACAGGGAGACGAGCGCCTGCGCGGTTCTGTTGGTGAACTGCCACCACCCCATGAGGGGGTAAACGACAGTCTGGTGCGCGGACGGCACCCGCACCCCCTGCGCGGTCACCTTCTCCGCCGCCTGCAGAATCACCGGTATGACTGCTCGGCAGCGGCGGAGACACTGCTCATTGGGACCGAACTTGTAGACCATGACAGGAACCTATCGACGCGCACTGCCGGAACGGGCGCCCGTTGTCAGACCCCCTCCGTAGGCTGGTTGCGAGGTATTTATGACGGGAGGGGCAGCGTGGCCCGTAGCGGAAGCAGTAAGCGAGACATGGATAGATGGGCGAAGGGCTTCGTCAGCGACATGAACAAGAGTCTGGAGCGGGCTGCCTGGCGAAACCCTTCCCGTTTTCCAGTTCAGACTGAAGCCTCCACCGTTGGTGGCGCGCTCGCCCGCTACGAGCCGATTGAGAGCAGCGCTTACCTGGCACAGGTGATGCTCTGGCTTGACGCCCGGACTTCAGGTAGCGCCGGCATCGGCCAACTCGAGCAGGCGTTCCCGGAGGATCCTGTTCTCCTCGCTCTGCAATTGGAACAGCGGGGCCTGGTGAAGCTCCTGCGCGCCGCGTCTGGACCCTTGGCTATCCATCTCAGGGATGAAGGCCGTGTTGAGGTGCATCGGCTGAAGCAGCTGCAGCAGAACCGCGTCGCCAGACTCCGCTACACCATGGACGCCTTCCTGCGGTGGCTGTTCGACACCGCCGGCGATCAGTTGCCCACCGACCCGTCCCTGTTCCTGGCGACCCTCTCCGCCTGCTTCGCCGGTGCCGCGATCTCCGGAACCGACCTGCACCAGGCGCTCGCCCATCTGGCGGAGCACAACCTCATCGAACGCATCGACACCGACCCCGCCTCGGTCGCCATCACCCCTGAAGGCGTCAGTTGCGCCCTGTCTGGAGGAAGCGTGCAAGACCACACCAACCCGGCGCGCACCGGCACCACCTACAACAACTTCCTGCCGAACGCCAAGGGCGTCATCATCGGCGAGCAGCAGCACTTCACCCAGAACAACACCGACGGCGTCGACCCGACGCTGTTCGTCCAGCTGGCCGGGTACGTGGGACAGGTCAGCAGCACACTGGGCATGCCCGAGCCGGACCGTGTGGAGCTGGAGCGCGTCGCCCAGGGCCTCCACGACGAAGCGACCTCCGAGAACCCCGAGCCGAGCCGACTGCGGCAGTTCGCCACCCAGCTCAAGGACAAGCTGCTGGAGGCCGGCACCACCATGGCCGCCACGATGGGTGCCCAGATGGCCGAGCACGCCCTCGGAACGCTGGTGCAGTAGCACCCCGCTGTACAACGCCACGGAGCCCCGGGAGGTCTGCCCTCCCAGGGCTCCGGCCTTCGTGGACGCTTCAGCGAGCGAAGCCGTTTTCCTACGCCGCCCACGCCAGCCCGAGGTCCGCGAGCTGCTGGAGCTGGTCGGAAGTCAGCTTCGCCTTGCGGCCCTTCTGATTCATGATCCACACCCCGAGTTTCACCTCCGTGCCGCCATCCAGCCGCTCTACATGCACCCTGGGGACGGTCACAGAGCCCGTACGCGCCTTGTACTGTGCCAGGGCTGCCACGCCCCGTTCGAAGGCCCCCACGGGCCCTGTGGAGCCCTCCAGGGGCGCCGTGGCGGGTTCCGGGGGCGGTGCGAGCGGCGCGATACCGAGTGCCTTCAGGCGCTCCCGCTGCCCGTCCGTCAGCTTCGCCCAAGTGGTGTGCTGGCGTTGCCGGGTGAGCCACCGTCCGACGTCCTGGCCGTGGACCGTGACGCCTGGCAGGACCTCGCCCTGGTCCTCATCACGCAGCAGCTCCCGCAACGCGGCGTAATGCCGTTGCCATTCGGCCGGCCATTGCGGGTCCCAGTCCGGGTCGACCTCCTTGAGCGCGGCCTCCCACTCCGGGTGTCCCTCCAGGGCGCCGGGCCTGCGCAGGTTGGACAACCATTGCCCCACCTGCCGGTCCAGCATGGTCGCCGTACGGGGAGCGCACAGTGTCCAGTGCTGCTCGTAGTACGCCTTCGCGGCCTCCATGTTTTCCTGGAACTTCTCATCGGCCATCGACCAGACCATGCCGAGCTTCTCCAGCCGCCGGGCGCGCAGGCCGTTCATCTGCCCGGTCCCGTAAGCCCGTCGCTGCTCTGCGATCCACTGTCCGAGCGGGTAGGCGCCTTCCTTGTGGCCGTAGGGCACCCTGGCGTGGGTCTCTCGGTCGGTGAATTTCTTCAGCGCCATCCAGCCGCGGGCCCAGTCCTGCCGTTCGGTGTCGATGATGTTGAAGGACACCCAGTCCGCGACCGTGTTCGGGTCACGCGGGGCCGCGAAGCGCAGCAGCAGACGGGATTCCTCCTCGCCCTCCGCTGGAGCGCTGCCGATGTACGCGGACGGCTGCACGTCGGCCTTCTGTGGCTCCTGGGGGATAGCGAGGAGTTCGACGGCCTCTTCGTCGTGAGCCCTCAGCCCTTGAAGAACCTGTACCAGGGGCCGGTAGGAGCCGGAGGTGAACATGTCCTCGGGCTCTTCTCCCGGCTTGAGGAAGACGGGCACGATGAGCGAGGCCAGCTTCCGCTGTCCGGGCTGCTGCCGCAGCGCCCGGCCGATGGCCTGGACGATGTCGTGGGGCGCCCCTTTGGGGTCCAAGAGAGCGACACAGTCTACGGCCCGGATGTCGACGCCCTCACCCAGGACGCGGCAGTTCGACAGGACCGCCCGTCTGGCGGTGGTGGTGAATGCGCCGAGGACTTCGCGCCGCCGCTCCGGGTTGTGCTCGCCGTAGAGCCAGTCGGCCCAGATCTTCGCCGGGTACGTCTCGGGATGGTCGGCGTGCAGTCTCGCCGCGACGCCATCGAGGCCCTCCGCGTAGGCCTGTGCCTCGATCGTCCGGTGGTGGAAGGTGATGCACGTGCTGAGATTGTGCTCCGCCATGGTCCGCAGCAGTGCCGCGTGCAGCGCCCCGAGCCGCTGCCCGCGCACCTCCTCGCTGCGCCGCTCCTCGCCCATCAGCCGCTCCGGGGTGACCACCGGGTCCCTCAGCTCCATGACGATGATCTGGTAGCGGGCGAGCAGGCCGCGGGACACCGCTGAGGCAAGAGAGAGTTTGTAGAGCACGGGACCGAAGACGTCTTCGTCGTCCATGGAGGCCGCCAGTTCCTCCGGCAACGCGTCCCGCACACCCTCGGCGATCTCCCAGTGCGCGGGACGCTCCTGCCAGATCCGCGGCGTCGCCGTCAGATACAGCCGCCGCGCCGCCGGGACGACCGCCTGGGCGTGGACCGCGCCCCACGCCTTCCCCATCGACCCGCTGGTCCTGTGCGCTTCGTCCACACACACCAGGTCCATGGGGGAGAGCTGCTGCCCGTACGCGCCGGCGAAGGCTTCCTCCAGGACACCCAGCGAGGCGTACGTCGCGTAGATGGTGATCGGCCCGTCGCCGTGCCACAGCGCCAGCTGGATGGGGTTGGTGGTGCACCGGACCTTCAGGGTCCACAGTTCCGCGTCGTCCTGGAGCGAGCACACCGCCACTGCCGGGCCGTTGTGGCCAGCCTCGCGCCACGCCCGCACGGTCTGGGCCAGCAGGTCCAGCGTCGGCACCAGCACGAGAACGCGTCCCTTGGGCGCGATCCGCATCGCCGCCGCGGCGGCGATAATGGTCTTCCCCGTCCCGCACGCCGCGTGCACCTGCCCACGCAGCCCGTTCGCAGGGATCCCCCCGGGCGGGACGTCCAGGCCCCGCACGATGGCGGCCACGGCCTCGACCTGATGGTCGCGCAGCTTGATCCCGGTCACCGAGCATCCCCTTCTCGCATGTCGTGCAGCCAGATGTCGTGCAGCCGCTCCAGGGCGGTCTCCTCGTGACCCTCCGGGCCCAGATCCCGTCCAGCCATAGCCATATCGGATCGCCGTCGATCCTCTCGCACAGCACGAAGCACGCGGGCAGGTCGACCAGAACCAGCTCGCCCGCGAACAGGCCGCCGGGCCTGTAGCGGCGCCACAGCTGCTCCAGCCGCTTCCGCTTCTCCCGTAGATACTCCTCCAGCGCCGACCAGCAGATGCGTGAAATCCCCGCCGAGGGATTTAAGGACGCCTATTTCCAGGACGGCGGCAGCCGCGCCGTTGGACTCTCAGGCGTATTCCTCAACGACATTGACTACATCGACTTCGACCTGAAATGGCGAGTGAGTTTTGTGTGTAAGTGATCCATCGTTGATCTACTCATCGAGGGCGGCGTCGACGATGCCGCCGTGGCTTGCGAGAGCCTCGCCCAGTGCCTTCCGTCCCTCACTGCCGGGAGCACTGGCCTGCCACACGGAGAGCGCGTTCCGTACGATCTCGCCGCCGCGGTGTCGGGCAAGGTCTGAGGGCACAGCGCCGTCGTAAAGCGGCAGGAGGCCTGTCAGGATGGCCCGTGCGTCCCTCGATTGTGGGTGCCGGGCGGCCCGACGGGCGACGTGGTCCGGCGCTTCCACGAGTGGGGTCTGCTCCACCGTGCGCCGTGTCAGGTCCAGCCATGTTCGGTCGTCCAGGCCCACAGCGAAGGAGAAGGCGCCAACACCGTGCAGGTGAGCGTGGCCCTCCGGTACCTCCAGGGCGAGCACGGCCCGCCAGAAGCGGAAGGCGTTGTCGCTCAGGTCTTCCCCGCTACCGTCGTTGGGCAGAATCCTCGCTGTCCGAGAGAGCAGGCGCGAAACCGCAGCCGGGCCGGCGGCCTGCTGAGCCAAGGCTGAAACGAAGCCTTCGATCGGTCCGAGGACGTCCGGGGTAATGAGGAAGGCGTGCGCGCACCGAAATGTTTCCTGGTCGATGTCGGGGGAGCACAGGAGGGCTTGTAGCTGGTCCGGGTCGATCTGGCCGAACACATCCACGTCGACCGGCCTGTACTTGAGCCAAGTGCGAGCGGGCCGCCACATCTCATCGAGGCTGAGAAGCTCGGCGCGGTGGTCGTCGAACCAACGACTGGCATGACGGTGAAGCGATGTGAGGTCCCACCCGATGGCGGCGAGGGCCCGGTCGTCTGGGGCGGCGTCGAGGATGGCGTCGAGGCGTGCGGTCATCTCCACGGGGGGCGCGCCGTCAATACGGGAACGGTGGCTGCCCCAATGGATCAGGGCACGGAGCGCGAGACCCCCGACAGAGTTCGCCATCACTTCGGCAGGGTCGGCTGTCGATTGAGTGGGCGTGGTCCATGCCGCGACGGTGCTGTCGAGCCAGACGGCAACCGCGGCCGCGGCCTCGCCGAGATCGACGTCGCGGGACCAGGCAGTAGAGAGAAGTCGGCAGAAGCTGCGCTCAAGGCGTTGGGCTGGTTCGGTGTCTGCTGCCGAGGATTCCGCACCAGGGAAGAGGTCCCACATAGCAAGAACCGTGCGGCGAATGGTCTCAGCGTCGACGGACGTCCGGCCGGCGGTGATCTGGTTCTCCACGGCGTCGAAGTAGGCGGCCTGCAGGTCCAGATCGGCAAGCTCGGCCGAAACTTGTTCCGGGTCGGCCATCCAGGTCTCTGGCGCCTCACTGACCAGGGTGTACAGCAGGACTTCCTCATTCTCCCGCTCACGACTGGTGTCGCCCGGCCCTGCCTCCGCGGCAAGCATGCGGGCGGCGGCGACGGCTCCGTCGGAGCCAGCCGCAGCGGACAGCTCGGTGAATCCAGCCTCAGGTACCCGCTCCACCGAGACGACTTCGAACCGTGGTGCGGGCCGTTCCGGCGGAGTGCCGAACCGCTCGGCGAAGAGATCGAGGACGGGCTGCCAGAGAGCGAGGACGGACGCGGGCAGAACGGGCGAGAGTGACCACACCATGAACCAGGCCCGGACCGTGGGCAGCGGCTTGCGATCTTTGAGTGACTGGAAGCCGGCTTCGAGCCCGGCCTCGTCCGGCGGGGCGCCAAGACCATCCGCCAGCGCGGCCTCCATTTGAAGCGATCGCGCCTCGGTACGGGCGTTGTTCGCGGCGCGCAGGAAGTCCGAGAGGTCTGCCGTCGTCCTCCGCATGGCTCCAAGCCGTGACATGACTCCGAGCGCCGCCTCCCACCAGACGTCCGACTCGTTCCCCGGTGGGACCTCCAGGAGGTGCACCGCGCCCAACCGGTCGAGCACCGGTCCTGCGGGAAGCCCACTGGACCACTGCCCTGTACGGACACCGAGAGCGAGTCCGTGTCCCGCTTCATACTGTGCGAAGTCCAAGCATGCCCGAGCGATCAACCGCACCAACGAGTCGCCCGGATGCGTGGCGCCGACCGACCGCAGGTCGTTCTCAACCTCGAACTCCTCGACACTCTCCGGCGAAGTCAAGCCAGCCGCCATCACCTCCGCCAGCCCCCGTCGCACCAGCTTCGCCACCGAGATCTCTGGCCCGCCGTCCTCAGGCCGGGCCCCGGCCGCCCTGAGATGCTCCAGCGCTTGCTGCGCCTCCCAGGGATCCAGCCAACCGGTGACTGCGGCACTCTTCAGGACACGGGTCACCACGCTGACCCACTGACCGTTCCGCTCCCGCGCAGGAACGTCAACAGCCCAGTAGTGGATGTCGAGCAGCAGGCCATCGGCCTCGCTGGTCTTCACAAGCCGCAGGACGAACGCACTCGCGGCGGCACCGAGCACTCGGGCCAAGCGCACTGTCTGCACTGCAGCGGCAGGGCCCAGCTTCGTGATCGCGTCGAGTCTGGCATCGAGCCATGCCAGCACGCGTTCAGGATCCTCAGCGGCGAGACGTTCAAGATACGTGGCGGCAGTCCACCTGTCGCTCTCCGGCAACAGCTTGTCTTTCGGGAGCAGATCGAGCCACGCCGTGCTGATGGCCTTTTCGAAGAAGTAGTTGTTGGCTCTGGGGTCGGTGATCCTTGAGACTTCGTCGGCTTCTTCCTGAGTGGGCTGGGAGAGGTTGACGAGTTCACGTAGCCGCGGCGCCCGATCCGGAAGGCCTACGAACAGTTGCTCAATGGCTGCGATGATCTTGCGCAGGGTCGAGGCGGCAAGCTCAGTGTCGGCGGATTCGCCGTGCACCGTCACGTTGGCATCCTGATAGAAGTCCGACCACGCCTTGATGGCCTGGAGTTCGACAGCACCCGGTTCCCGGCGAGTCTGCTGATAGACCAGCTTGCTGACCTTCCGCGCCCGGTACTCCCAGTCGTTGGCCTGCTCGTACTTGAACGCGGCGAAGGCTTCTTCGACTGCCTCGAACTCGGCAGCCAGATCGTCCCGGAGGAACGCCTCATGAGCCTTGCGGGCCTCGAACAATTCCCGGAGCCTGACGAAGACCGCGTCGCCTTCGGACAACCGGTCCGGAAGAGCATCCAACGCATCGACCTCAGTCGCCAGAGCAGCCAGCGCTTCGAACACGGCCGACGGGTTCGCTACCGGGGCCTTCTGCTGTCCCCGTGCCGCCACCACGGCCTTCAGTTTGGTGAACAGGGCGTCCTTCGACGTGAGTTCGGCCGGGAGACTACCGAGCGCGTCGAGCTCGGCCTCCAGCTTCTCCAGCGCACTGGCGGACTTCCGGGTGTTCAGCAGCGCCTTGAGCCTGGCTGAGAGCTCCCGCCCCGTACTCCCCGTGCCGACGAACTCTGACTCCTTGCCGGCGAGCTTCAGCAGACCCTCCACCGCGCCGCGACAGCAAGAAATCACGATCTCACTCCGCCGCTCCCACTCCTGCTCATCCGTCAGTAGCCGGTCTGCCGACCGCAACAGCCCCAAGGCACGAACTCCCGGTTCACCCAGGTCGATCAACGCGGCAGAGAAGGGAGACCCGTCAGCCAGCTCGGGCGCCTCACGGAGGAAGTGGTCAGAGCGTTGGTCCATCTCGGCAACGTATCGAAACGGCAGACAGCCGACACGACGCTCCGTGAGAACAGGGCTGTCTATCCCACTGGCTTGGGCCCTCTTCGGTGACCCGTGTGGCTCCGCTCAGCGCCACGGAGTTGATGTTCGGCGCGCGGCCGACCGCCTGTACGTCCATGAACGGCGGTGATCCGTCATGTCCCTGGTCGACGGGCTGCGCAGCTCCCATACCCCGTACGGCGGTTCTTGGACCGCGAACTGTCCGCCGGCCCCCGGCCGTTGCGCGACTCCTATCGCGCCCAGCACCGCGCTGGCACGCCAGGACCCCTTCAGCTTCGACCCGACCCGCAAACTCTGGCTGCTGCTGGGCAACCACAAACCTGAAGTCGGCACTGGCGGGTTCGCGTTCTGGCGCCGCATGCGCCTGCTGCCCTTCGAACGCGTCGTCTCCGACGACCGCAAGATCGACAATCTGGCTGACCTCCTCGTCATGGAGGAAGGCCCCGGTATCCTCGCCTGGCTCATCGACGGCGCCCGCCGCTATCTCGCCGACCGTGACCTCACCGGCCCTGAACGCGTCCGCATCGCCACCACCGCGTACGCCGTGACCGAGGACCACACCGGCCGCTTCTACGAGGAATGCTGCCGCCAGGCCCCCGACCTGCGCGCCGAGCAGACCACGCTCTACAGCGCCTACCGGACCTGGTGCCAGAATGAAGGAACACAGGTCATCTCCTCGCGTGCGTTCGCCTCCCGCACCCGGGAACTGGTCGGACTGGTCTCACCCAAGGAGATGAAGGTGTCCAACCAGCGCAAGTACTACCCGGGCATCGGACTGCTCACCGACGAGGAGAGGGACGCCGGCGCATGAGTTCCCTGATCGACGCGGCCGAGATCAGCCACGAGAGCGAACTGGTGTGGCTGGAGGACACCGGCGACCTCGACTACGTCCGCCAGAGCCTGGACCGGCTGTCCACCCGCAAAGGCCGCCCCGCCTACCACCGCGACGGCCGCATGGTCGGCTACGCCCTCCTCGACACCACCGCCAAGGCCTCCCGCGCCTCCGGCACCTTCCGCCGCCGCGTCTTCTGGCTCCTGCCGCACGACCGCGACAGCCAGCCCGACGGCCTCTACGCGAAGAGCGCCCCGGCCGAGGCCGTCGACCCCCGCACCCTCGAACCCTGCGTCAAGGGCTACAAGACCGAACGCTCCGAAGGCGGCCCGCCCTCCCCCGCCATGAAGGCACTCGGCATAACGCTCCCGCTGTAACCCCTGTCCCTGATCCGTCAGGTTGCCGACGGCCGGGTGCGACGAACTTCATCGCGGTTTGTGATCGCGCGCATCACGGGGCAGCGCCTGGCGGCATCGTCCGTGAAGGTGCGAAGACCCCGGCATAGAGCGCCTGCGACAGCGCCGCTCACCGAGGCCTCCGCTCCTGAGCTCCGCCTGCCAACCGGCAGAACCTCCTTGCTGCGCTGCGGATCGTGCACACACAGGAGAGTTGGGGCCGACTCCCCGTCCGGGAGAGATAAGCATCAGGAAAACATGTGAAGCTAAGATGATGCTCTGTATGCTGCCCTGAGATGCGTCAGCGCCAGACAGGGGAGCACCGTGCGGAAGACGTTGTTCGTGATCGCGAAAGCGGCACAGCAGGCAATGGGGGAGAGCGTCCAGGCCGAGCTGATCCTTGGGAACTGGAGTCCGTTCCATGCCCGCGCCCTGAGGCCCTCGCTGTTCGACCCTGACGAGATCGAGTACGTGGTCGGAGTAGCGCAGGGCGTCATCCTCGCGGTGTACGAGGTTGCTGCTGGCCCGGACGGGACGCCGTGGCACTCCATCGTCGATCCAGACAATCCTGACCGCTGGCGTGTGCGTTTTCACGGCGTACGGACGCTGCGACACCTGGAGGGAACTCCAAGCCCCGTAGTGTGGTCACGCGGCCAGGGCACCCCGGTTCGGGTGGCGGACTCCAGCCTTCTGACTGACGGTGACGCTCCTGCTGAACAGATAGAGTCCGCCTCCGGACCGGCGCGACGGGCGGTCCTTGGGCAGGTGGTGGTGACTGCGGCGCCCGATGGCACGGTGACTGTAGACGCGCCCGCCGGAACCGTGGTGACGGTCCGCACTGCGGCCGCGGCCACCGCGATGGGCCCCCTGGATGTTCAGGACGCGAAGGGGCCGGACTCAGGGGCGTATTACACCCCACGCGCGCTGGTCGAGCAGACGGTTGCAGCAGTGTTTGATGCTCTCGGTGCCAATGCGCTACAGCGAGGCGATGTGTCTATTACCGACCCGTCGCTCGGCACGGGAGCCTTCCTCAATGCGGCGATGGCCCTTGCGAAGGAATACGCGACACCAGATGCGCCCAAGGTCCCTATGACTGGCCCCCTCGTCCTCAAGATCATCGAGTGCTTGCGCGAGCGGCTGGAAGGGACCGCTGCCTAATGGGCCGGGAATCCAAGACCAGGCCGGGGCGACCGTTTCTCGACATTCGGATTGGCGCCCTGCGGATCACCTTAGAGAGCCGACCGACCAAGCTCCTCGCCATCCTGACCACCGTGACGATTGGCGCGGGCTCCTGGCTCGCGGCGGGCGGGACCGGGCTCCCCACCCGCTGAACCACGTATTCCTACACCCACTCCAGCCCGAGGTCGGCCAACTGCGCGAGCTTGTCCTTCGTGAGCTTGGCACGGCGGCTCTTCGTGTTCGACAAGTAGACGCCCAACTTCACCTCGGTGCCGTCCGGGAGGGTCTCCACTTGGGCCCTGGGGATCGTCACGGAGCCCTCACGGGCCTGGTACTGCGCCCCAGGGCCGGCAACGCCCCGCTCGAAGGACCCAGAGCCGCCCTTGACGGACGCGCGGTGCACACTCGAACGACTCCCTGGGACGTTCCCGTACGGTGCTCTACCTTTCTCAAGCGCTGGGATCAACGGAAGACCAGGTGGGGGAGTCGCTGTGGGGGACCAGGACAGGAAGTCGGGATCCGAGGAACAGGACGGAATCGGCGCACAGGCTTGATCCTGCAGCCCGGAACCCGCGCCATGGCAGCAGCCGTCAGGCACCGTCCCGCCGAAGCCGCAAGCACCTCCCGCTGCGCCGAGCCCGCTCTCGGAGGCTCCGCCGCCCTCCGGCGAATCGGCACCCACCACGGCGTTACCGGTGTCTCCTGCAGTTCCTCCGATGCCGGCCCAGCCGCCTGCGGTACCGCGGCCGGTCGGCGGGGGGTTCCGACGGGAGCGTGCCCTGCCGTTCATCGCCGTAGGCGCTGCCTTGGTGGTGCTCGCGAGCCTCGTGTACGTACTGTGGCCGGGCGGTTCCAGCCACACTGATCGGGAGGCCTCGGCCTCTTTACTTCTCGGGAGCGGTGTCCTGCCCGTCCTGTGCCTCGGGATGCTGCTGTGGTTCGGCCGGTGATGTGCCTGGAGCGTTGAGGGCTGCTTGGATGAAGCCGTCGACGACGCGGCCGAGTGCTGCCGTCTGCCCAGGTTTGTCGAGGTTCTTGGCGAGCTGCTCAGCGGCCAGAAGGTAGCCGCCTGCGAGGGGTTCTCGAAAGTAGTACTGCGCTTGCTCGACGGACACGCGGTAGGTGGCGAGAAGTGTCGAGGAGATGTACCCGCTCAGTGCTGTCACGAACGCTGTCAGCGAAGCCAATGTGACAGCGGTTGCCGTGTTGCGCGCGACGGCGATTGCGCTGGCGCCGGCCAGGACGAGTACGACTCCTGCGCCCATGACCCATTGTGCTAGGCCAAATGCAGACCGTGCTTGATTGGTGGAAAGGCGATGATATTCCTGCAAGAGGGCCCGGTTCGCGGCCAATGGCGCGTCAGTTGCAGGTGACTTCCCGAGACTAGCTGTTCGAACCTTGAAGTCTTCATCAAGAATGATTTCTTCGAAAGCGGCCTTCCTATTAGCCCGACGAATTCCGCCAGAGAACAAGATGAGCAGACCGATGAATGTCGAGGCTGCCCCCATTCTGACCTGAAAAGGAGATGCATTGCCATCCTTGATGGCAAGCACGACCCATTCTGTGCCAAGCAGGCAGGCGATCAGGAAGGGTGCGCCAATAAAGGTATCTCGCAAATTAGCGGCACGCCGAGCTAGTCGAGCTTTCTCTATTCGAGTATCGGCAAGCACCCTTGCTGCCGATACCTCGGAGCCTTCGAAGGGTTCGTCAGTGCCCTGGGCTTGAGCCGGCGGTCCGACTGCGTCGTGTGCAGATCCCTCATCGACAGAAGTGCCGTCCACGTTTCCCCCTCCTTGCCCCGGTTGCCGCTCCCCAAGGGCAGCCTTACCGCCGGAGTCCATCCGGTCGGCGAGCGTGGCCCTCACAGTACGGTCAGAGCGGCTGGTGCAAGGCTGTTTCCGTGTGCTGTCACCAACTTGGGCACACGGGTGGGCGCGTTCTCGTGTACAGGTGTAGAGGGTCAGCCAGCGGCGGTTTCCGCGGCTGTTGGTGCCCGAGCGCAGGATCAGGCCGCGCTGGACCAGGAGGGGCTATGCCGCGGTTCATGGAGGCCTGGTCGAGAGGATGCGTACGTCCTGCTGTGTTGTCTCGTGAGGTTGGTTACGCCTGGGCCGACGGCGGCGTGCGGGCGGCGCCCGGCCGGTGTGGGGGTCTGGGTGCGGGTCCAGGCGTCGTGCCAGGCGGGCATGCGGCGGGGGCGGATGCCGCAGCCGCGCAGGAAGGCGGCGCACTGGGTCCAGGTGGTGGGCCGGCCTCTCTTCCTGCTCGCCCACTGGTCGGCACGGCAGTCAACATCCGCCCGGTTGGCCGGTGTTGGGGGAGGATGAGGGGTATGGGACGAGCTTCTCGACGACGTGCAGAACGCCGCGCCGCACCGCCGGCGGCGCCGGTGCCCGGATCGGGCCCGGGTGTTGTGGTGCTGGGGCGGTATCTCCTTCGTCCGGCGACCCTCGACGACGACCCCGGTGTGGTGCGCGCGCTGCTGGAGCCGGTGGACTTCATGGACGCGGCGATGTCTGAGGGGATCGTCGAGCGGATGCGTACCGGCTGGCGGCTGCCGGCCGGGTTCGGCACGGCGACCCTGCTGCTCGCCCAGGAACACCCCGACGGCGAGGTCGTCGGCCTCGCCCACGCGGTCCCGCCGGTCCAGTGGCTGGCTGAGGCGGGGCTGGATCTGCAGTGGTGCATGCGGTTGTCACGGTCGCTCGTCGAGCTCGAGGCGGTGTCGGTGGCCGACAGCGCCCGCGGCCACGGCCTCGGGCACCGGCTCGTCGACCACCTGGCTGGCTCCTACACCCGCCAGGGCTACGAGGCGATGCTCGGCGGCATCCACACCCACAAGCCCCACCTGGTGCCGTACTACGAGGCTGACGGCTTCCATGTCCTGGAGCCCGGCGCCCCGTTCGACTTGCGGCTGCCCATCGGCCGGCTCCGGTACCCAGCGGATGCGTCGATGCGGCACCTGGTGCGCCCGCTCACCGGCCGGGTGTCGTACAGGAACGGCGTCCTGCAGGGTTTGCTCGCCGGCCGGTGACACCGGGGGAGTGAAACGGCTCCGGTCCCGCGCAGATCCCCCTGAAGGGCGTCGATGACGAGGGTTTCCTCGCAGCCTGCCTGAGGAGACGATCGTCCTGGCCACGCCCCGGTTGCCCGGAATGCCACGCATCGTGCGCGGCTACGGCCCGGAGGCTGAGGTGTCCTGCGATCCCCGTACCGGCTGACGGGCGGGGTGCTGGTGGGCCGGAGCCACCGTGGCCGAGCTCAGTGCCGGACCGCAGGCCGCGCGGCCGCTGATCGAGGGCCGGCCTGCGCTCCCGCCGAGGCCGTCGACCCCCGCACCATCGAACCGTGCGTCAAGGGCTACAAGACCGAACGCTCCGAAGGCGGCCCGCCCTCACCCGCCATGAAGGAACTGGGCATGACTCTCCCGCTGTAGCCCGCGAAGCCCGTTGGAAGTCGACTTCTTGCCCCACTGGCTCGCGGCCGCGTCATCCACTGAGTACCCAGAGAACGGAAAACCCGGGACTCAGCTTGAAGCTGAACCGGTCTGGGTGCTGCCGCCTCGGCCGCCCGCCGCGCACCCTCGGGTGAGACGGTGAGAAGCGGAAAGGGTGAAAAGCGGATGGTGTGCATATTTCGCCTATATTCGGTCCATTGCCGGTCACTGTGAAAGATCTTGAAGGTGAGAGGTACCCGAATCCCGCCGTGTCGTCGATGTGACAGACGATCCTGTCGGTTGACGAACGTGGAGTCCAAGGTGCTTGAGTCGGTAGGTCCCGGAGAGATCGCATCCGCGGTCACGGGGGTGCTCGCGTTCTGCACGCTGGCCGTTCGTATCGTGGGACGTGTGGCACTGGCACGGGAACAACGGCGCACCATGTCTGCGGTGGCCACCGCGTTCTCTGCCGACGTGCGCTCGGCGCGGGCGTGGCACCGGACACGGACTGGCGATCAGTGGTCGCTCGCCGTTGGCCCGACCGACCGTGACGAGGAGACCCCCGGCCATCAGGGGCCGTCACCCCAGGATGATGATCGAGCCCGGTGACCCGCCCCGCCGATGGCGACCCGCCCCGCCGCGATGCCGAGGAGGCGGCGCGACAGGAACGCATGCGGCAGTTCTACGGCGTTCATCACAGGCGGCTGCTGGCATTCGTGCGCAGTCGGATTGCCCACGGCGGAGGACGGGACGCGGAGGACATCTGCCAGGAGATCTGGATCGCCTTCTTCGCCAAGTACGACGATCATGTCGTGAGGTACGACAACCTGGCGAAAGTGCTGTTCCCCATCGCCCGATGCCGGATCGTGGAGTACAGGAGGAAACGTGGCAGAACGCGCGAGACGCCTGTCGAGTCCACCAACCTCGGAGCGCTGGCAGACGCACTTTCCCGAGTGGATGGAGATCTCGCCTTCGAGCGGGCCGTACGCCGCATCGACATGGAGCGGGCCTTGGCCTGCCTGACTGAACGCCAGCTCGATACGCTGCATCTGCTCTACGTCGACGGCCTGAGGGTGGCCGAGGTCGCGCCCTTGATGGGCATCAGCGAAAACACGGTAAAGAAGTTCCGCATGGTGGCGTGTGAAAAGCTGAGGAAGTCGGACCAACTCGACGGCTACCGAGCCAGGCCGCGACCTGAGGAGGTGGACGAGTGACGCACGACGAAGGCCATCTCCCGCAGCTCGACGCCACCGCCGACGACGGTTTCGAATCGGTCATGGCACGTCTGAAGGCGCTGACGCCCGAGGACACTGCATCGGTGAGGCTGACAGCAGAAGACGCGGTCGAAGGTCACACGGCCTACGCCGAAGGCCTGGAGCATCTGTACGAGGCGCTGCCGTTGCTGCAGCGGGCTGCCGAGGGTGCCGTGCCGGGAGCTCAGCAACTGCTCGATCGCATCACACACCGCGAGGAGTTGATCGAGGAAGCGCAGGAGACCGAGTCGGAGCCCTACGTCCGTCTTGCGACCCTGCGGCAACTGCACCAGGTCATGGCGGACATGAACACGGCTCGCAGCCTGGCGGACACGCTGCAGACCGTCGCCGACGGCGTGGTCAACGCCCTCGGGTACGAGCTGGCGTGCGTCAACCTGGTCCGCCCCGACGGCGATCTCGTGGTTGCCGCCTTCGCCGGGAACTCTGCCGCTGAGGCGCTGATCACCGGCCGGGTCGGTTCGCGCGCCTCCTGGGAGCGCCGACTGGGCATGGGCGAACGTTGGGGCGACCTGGTCTTCATCCCGTACACCGAGGGCCGGGTTCTCGACGACGATGTACCGCAGTGGCACACCGACGGTCCGGCGCCGCGCTTCGAGGACCAGTGGCACCCCTCCGACCGGCTCCTCGCGCCGATGTACACGCTGAGCCCGCAGGGCTCCGACTGCAGCGACGGCGAGCTGATCGGAGTTCTGTCCGTGGATCGACCGCGCAACGGCCGGCGGCCGGGCGCATGGGGCCGCGAAGCCTTGCAGATGTACGCGTTCCAGGCAAGCATTGCGATCAGCAACGCCCGGTTGCGCGCCAACATGCAGCGTGCCCTGGGAAGGCTGGAGCGCGAGCACCAGGCCTTGCGCGCAAGCGAGGAGAGCTTCCAGCGGAGCTTCGAGTACTCTCCTTCCGGCATCGCCATCGCCGAGATGGGCGGCGACCAGCACGGCCGGATCCTCCGTACCAACGACGCCCTGTGCCGCCTCCTGGACCGGTCCTCCTCCGCGATGCGCCGCCGCTCCTTCTCCGACCTCGTCCACCCCGAGGACATCGCCACCCTGCTCAGGACCTCCTCCGAGGGCGGGCGCGCGGAGGTCCGCCTGCGCCGCCGGGACGGCACCTACATCTGGGTCTCACTGCGCAACAACCTGGTTGCAGACGCTGCCGACGGCCCCCGCTTCTTGCTCACTCACGTCGAGGACATCGAGGAGCGGAAGCGCCGCGAGCTTCAGAGTCCCCACCACGGCGCCTCCCAAGACTCGCTCACCGGCCTGCCGAACTCCGCCGAGCTCAGCATCCGCCTCAGTACCCGGTTGTGCCTGCACGGCGAACCGGACCGCATGGTTTCGGAGACAGACAGCGCGTCCGACGCCAGCGACCAACACGTTCACGTCCGCGCCCCCGAGGGCGAGCACGACGACGATACCAAGGGGCTCGCGGTCCTCTTCTGCGGCCTCGACGGCTTGAAGTCGATCAACGACCGGTTCGGGCGCAACGTGGGCGACGCCGTGCTCGTCGAGGTCGCCGGGCGGCTGGTGGGAGGCGTGCGTGACGGCGACACGGTGGCCCGACTCGGCGGCGACAAGTTCGTCGTTCTCGCTGACGGACTCGGCAGAGCAGACGCGGCGGACCTCGCCGCACGTCTGCGCGGCGTGATCATCCAGCCGATCCGGGTCGACGGTCGCGCGATGCGGGTCGGGGCCAGGTTCGGCATCGGCTGGGCGCACTGCGGCATGACCGCGGACGAAGTGTTGAAGTCCGCAGGCGAGCAGATGCACGTCGATGAACGGTCTCGCCCTCATCGGCACAGGCAAGTGAGCTGAGGACCCGCTCAAGTTGCCTGTGGGTCCGGTAGCACCGATGGCGGGATCTCGGTCGTGAAAGGCAATGGGCTCCTGGGCGTGGTCGCCGATTACCTGCCCCCGGAACATAGCCAGGGCCACATCCCGCGGCGGCACCCCGGCGTTCACGGCCGCCACGACAGTGTGCCGCAGGGCCTTCTTGCGCAGGGCGGCGCTCTGGCCGAGGATGCGCAGCAGATGCTGGGCCACGCCCGCACTCGAATCGGTCTGCGCCCCGCGCAGCTGGGTGAGCTGTTCTTCAGCGCTCTTGACGAGGCTGGTGATCTGGGCGCGCTGCTCGGCGGACAGGGTTCGTGGTGGAACGCACCCGCAGGTCCCACAGCTCCGGGTCGTCCTGCAGTGAACACACCGCAACCGCCGGCCCCTTGTGCCCGGCGTCGTGCCACGCCTTCACTGTCTGCGCCAGAAGGTCCAGCGTCGGCACCAGTACGAGAACGCGCCCCTTGGGCACAAGCCGCTTCGCCGACGCCGCCGCGATGATGGTCTTCCCCGTGCCACACGCGGCGTGCACCTGCCCGCGCAGGCCATGGAAGGGAATGCCGCCCTGCGGGATGTCGAGACCGCGCACAATGGCGGAGACGGCCTCGATTTGGTGGTCACGCAGTTTCACGGCCATTCCCGTGTTCTCCTTTTCGCGGAATACGACGCGCAATCAGAAAGGGGAAAATCCGGAGCGGTTGAGAGGTCCGGGGGTGGTGCTGTCTGTCACCAGACTCTACACAGTGCATCATCGTGATGCATCCATCGCGAGTCAACTTCCAACATCAGAAGGGATACACCGTCGAACCCTACTCCATCGCGGCGAGTTTCAGTGTAGCCTGGGCAGGATATTCGCGAACCATGCAGTGACAGATCCGGGAGTGGGGGAGGGGTTCGGGTGGAGCGCAGCGGAGCCCGTCACTGCGGTGAGGCCGGCACCTGTCAAGCTGACAGTCCGTCACCTCCGTTGCGGGAGAGGTGGCTGGGATTCCCAGTCGCTACACAGGCCC
>Ga0307510_10000612_pt1 | contig 36207 bp, 32 predicted proteins | sample 12_EM_MG_FD_207224 | JGI IMG/M metagenome (GOLD analysis project Ga0307510, IMG submission 207224) | Populus trichocarpa ectomycorrhiza microbial communities from riparian zone in the Pacific Northwest, United States - 12_EM | ecosystem: Host-associated > Plants > Roots > Unclassified | place...
AGTGCCGCCAAAACTAGCGAAAAACCAATATCATATTAGGTTTAAATTTAAAGAAATTATTAAGAATCATGTTCTCCTCCCAAAAGATTAAAAGCTGTTTTATCATCGGTCCCATGAAGGATATGCCGCGGCTTATAGCTTTCCGGGATCATATCATCAAACCCATACTGGAGCCTTTGGGTTTTCAGGTCAATACTCCCGAAAGCGGAGACATCGGAAATGTGATGCGACAGGTGCTGCTGCGGTTAGAGCAGGCCGATATTCTGATCGCCGACATTACGGGCAATAACCCCAATGTGCTATATGAATTAGGGGTTTATCATGCATTTGGTAAACCATATGTCATTATAAAGGAAGACATTCCGGAAGCAGATGCCACGGCTACAGCATTCGATATTGCAGAGTATCGTTTTCATGCGGTAAATTTCAGCAAACCCGCTGATGCAATACAAAACCTTACCCCGCTTCTGACGGCAATCATTGACCGAATCGATAGTACCGACTGGTTTGGCAATCCGGTTACCGACTTTTATGACTCTCCGATAGCCGAGATCCCCACGGCAATTGGTCTTTTTAAGAATTACCGTAAGAATTTCATAGACATCCTGGCGCCCCGTGTTTTTCAAAAAAATGACAACAACGAATTTGAAGCGGTTTCCATGGAGATCCTGGTCCCCGCAAAATTGAATATGGCGACACATACCTTTATAGGAGGGCTCAAAAATGCAGGTAAGATCGATTTTCAAACGGGAAGCCTGGCGACAAAAACAAGGCCGTTCACCTTTAACTTCCGGGTAAATGAAAATGGCGGGAAGGTCATCGTAGATATCCCTACTATCTTAAGTACCCTGAATGAATCCATCATGCAACGCCGGAAATCACAACAACGGTATTTTAGTAATGTCGAGTGGGAAGTCCTGGAGCAGCAGGAACTGGAACGCTTTTCAGGAAAATGCGAATCGCATGTGCAAAAGCTGGAAGAGACCTACCCGGAATGTACCGGAAAAATAAAGGTCGTATGGGGATGGACCGCCTTATAGTTTAGCCGGCGAGTGGGCTACCAGTTCCTCATAGAGAAAGTCCGCGACAAACTGCCCTGCTTCCTGCCACCGTCTTCTGGCGGGACTGCCTGTAAAAAAAGGATTGAAGTGTTTCTGCAATTCGTGGGAATATCCATCATAGATCTTTACCCGGTTGGGGATCGATAAAGAATCTGCCTTTGCATGAATAGACAGGCTGCCGAAAAAATGCTCGCCTTTCCGGCCGGCGGACACGATATGATCATTACCACCATGCACGCTGACGATGGGGACCCGCGCATTGTTCAGCCAGTCAGTCTCGAAGATGGCTCCCCAGAAATTGATGACGGCGGCTACGCTGCCGGGGTGTGGGAATGATGCGCCGTTGCCATTGATGGGCTGAGCTGTATCTCCTGCCAGTTTCAACAGCTCATCGGGTTTGCTGTAAACAGCCTGCAAAGCAATGATCCCACCGGCGGAATTGCCGCCCAGGATGATGCGATTCGTATCGATATCCCAGGTTTTATAATGCGCCTTGAAATAAGCCACTGCTTCCCGGACATCTTCCACGGCGATAAAGCAACCTTTGACCAGCGCGGGAAAGCTGGTGAGCGTCTTTTTCACGGTCATCCGGTAATCGATGGACGCACACAAATAGCCGCGCCGGGCAAAACCGGTACACCAGAAACGGGGCCCCGCCCCCTTCCTGGAACCGAATTTGAATCCGCCGCCATGCATCCAGATGATAAGGGGCCGGCTCGTGCCGGGGAGACCGGCAGGGAGGGTACCCGTGCCAGAGTCCCGGAGATTCGCTGATCCGGGGGCTACGGGGACACCCGGCTCATACATGTCAAAATGATACCCCTTTCCCGCTTTGCCTGCCGGCAGCCGGCTCCGGTAAGCCAGATCCGGCTCAACCCTGACAGTAGAAAATACCGTATCGCGATACTCGACCGGCTTCACTTGTCCGGTACAGGCGCAAACGATCAAAAAATAAAACGCCATCACGGGCACAACCTTCATCATACAATTCGAATGTATTGTAATTTAGCCCTCAATTTAAATTAAAAAAAAAGGATATGATCGATGGGCTTGGCATCGATATGGTAGATGTAGACCGGATAGCCGGTAAGATCAGCAAAGAAGCAGGTTTCAGGGAGCTTGTTTTTTCTCCGGGTGAGATCGGGTACTGTGAAACGCAAGCCAACAAGTTCGAACATTATGCGGCCCGCTTTGCCGCAAAAGAAGCTTTTTTTAAGGCCCTGGGCACCGGATGGGCGGATGGAACGGCATTCAGCGAAGTGGAGATCACACACCATGCATCCGGCCGGCCGGACCTGAATCTGCTTGGCAGAACCCGGGACACGCTGGCCCCTTTAAAGATCATTAAAATTTTGGTTTCTTTGTCACATATAAAAACAATCGCATCGGCAGTAGTCATAATAGAGAAATAATCATGAGCCTTCCCGACATCGCTTACCGGCCAGCCGGTGAACTTAAAATCATACAGGAGGAAAAGCTACAGGAATTACTACCCTTTCTGGACCAACATTCTCCTTTTTACCGCCGGGTCTTTACCGGTTTAGACATCACGACGATACGCAAGCTGGAGGACCTGGCCCGTATTCCTGTCACTACCAAGGAAGATCTGCAAAAATTCAACTGGGATTTCCTATGTGTGGAGAAAAACAGGATAGCCGAGTATACGTCTACTTCCGGTACGCTGGGCAGCCCTGTCACCATCGCCCTTACAGAAAAGGACCTCGAACGGCTGGCCTATAATGAATTCACTTCCTTTTCAACGGCTGGCGGATCACCGGAAGACGTGTATCAGCTGATGCTTACGCTGGACAGACAGTTCATGGCCGGCATCGCCTATTATTCAGGGGCCCGCAAAATGGGCGCCGGTGTCATTCGTCTCGGCCCCGGAGTTCCTTCCCTGCAATGGGAAACTATTCAGCGGCTCCAGCCAACGACCATCGTGGCAGTGCCCTCTTTTATCTGCAAGCTGATAGCCTATGCCCAGGAAAATGGCATTGATATCAACCAGTCCTCCGTCAAAAAGGCGATCTGTATCGGGGAAGGTATCCGCAACCCGGATTTCTCTTTTAACGTGCTGGGTAAAAAGATCAAAGACTCCTGGGATATCCATTTATTCTCTACCTATGCCTCTACGGAAATGCAGACCGCCTTTACAGAATGCCCGGAAGGAAAAGGCGGCCATCTGCGGCCGGAGCTATTGATCGTCGAGCTGCTGGACGACCAGGACCAGCCCGTTCCTCCTGGTACGCCGGGGGAAGTGACCATCACTACACTTGCAGTGGAAGGTATGCCGCTTTTGCGTTACAAGACCGGGGATATATGTACCTATGATGACAGGCCCTGCGCCTGCGGCAGACACAGCCTCCGTCTGTCTCCCATATTGGGACGAAAAAAGCAGATGATCAAGTTCAAGGGCACGACACTCTACCCTTCCGTATTGTTTGATCTGCTGAATGGACTGACCGAGATAAGGGACTATGTAGTGGAAGTTTCTACCAATAAATTGGGGCTGGATGAAGTCTTACTATATTTGCTGCCTGTCGCCCTGACGGAAGATACCGATCATAAGGTCAGGGCCTGGCTGCAGGCAAGATTGAGGGTTACGCCATTCATCAAATACGTAAGCTCTGAAGACCTGCAGCGGCTGCAGGTATCGGAGACAAACAGGAAATTGATTAAATTCATCGATAAAAGGGGTGATGCCCTATAAGCTCTAATCACTTTGCCCATGGTTGCAATTGGACAAAACGCACTTTCACTGGAAGATTTCTCGGCCATCCTGCACAACAAAGGCGCCGTCACCTTACGAAAAGAAGACCTCGAAAAGGTCGATGCCAACTTTCGCTTTCTGAAGGAATTCTCTTCCGACAAGCTGATCTATGGTCTGAATACCGGTTTTGGCCCCATGGCCCAATACAAGGTCAGCGAAGAGAACCTTATCCGGCTTCAATACAATCTCATTCGCAGCCATAGCTCGGGCAGCGGTCAGCTCCTGCCCGTACACCTGATAAAAGCTACGATGATCGCGAGACTGAACAGCCTTATGCGCGCCTATTCGGGTGTACATACGGATACCGTGGAATTGCTGCGGGACCTTATCAACAAAGAAGTATATCCCTGTATCTATCAGCATGGCGGTGTGGGAGCCAGCGGAGACCTGGTACAGCTGGCGCATCTTGGCCTGGTTATGATCGGCGAAGGCGAAGTTGTTTACGAAGGCGCTGTCCAGCCGACTCCGGAGATCTTTACCCGGCTACAGATCAAATCGCTTTCTATTTCCGGCCGGGAAGGACTCGCTATCCTCAATGGGACCTCGGCCATGACGGGTATCGGCATGGTCAACATTATACAGGCCTGGAAGCTGCTGGAATGGTCGGTGCTTTTATCGTCCATGGTCAATGAGGTGGTAGAAGCATATGACGATCACTATTCCTATGAGCTGAATATCGTAAAACTTCACCGGGGGCAGAATGTCATTGCCGGCCTTATGCGGGATGTCCTGAAAAAGAGTGGAATGGTACGGCGCAGATCGGATCATTTATATCATCCCGGAAATATCGAACAGGAGGTCTTTGAAGATAAAGTGCAGGAATATTATTCCCTGCGCTGTGTGACCCAGGTACTGGGTCCGATCTATGACACGATCCACCAGGCTGAGCAAACAGTCGGCAATGAGCTGAACTCCGTCAATGACAATCCTGTTATCGACCATATCAACCACAACATCTTTCATGGGGGCAACTTCCATGGCGACTATGTTTCGCTGGAGATGGACAAGCTAAAGATCGCCGTCACGAAATTGTCGATGCTGGCCGAAAGACAGCTCAACTACCTGCTGAACGACAAGCTGAACCAGAAATTCCCTCCCTTCCTCAACCTCGGCGTGCTGGGATTCAATTTTGGCATGCAGGGTATGCAATTCACCGCCACCTCTACTGTCGCGGAGAATCAGACCCTGTCCTTCCCGATGTATGTCCATAGTATTCCCAACAACAATGACAACCAGGATATCGTAAGCATGGGTAGCAACAGCGCACTGATGGCTGAGAGGGTGATCGATAATTCTTTTACCGTACTAAGCATCCAGCTGATGACCGTTCTGCAGGCCGTCGATCATCTGAAGTGTACCGACAGGCTGTCGCCTGTCACCCGGTTGGTATATGACCGGGTAAGGGCCTTTTTCCCTTCCTTTGTAGAAGATGCTCCGAAATACAAGGATCTCCGGACGATGAGGGATTTTTTACAGAATTACGAACAGTTCATTCCTATCCGGCAAAAGAGTTAGTATGACAACAAAATATGCACTGGTCACAGGCGGCTCAAGAGGAATTGGGAGGGCTATCTGCCATAAAATGGCGGCCATGGGTTATCACGTGCTTATCAATTTCAGAGCCAACGAAGCCGAAGCGCTCAAGACGCTGGAGTCGATCAAACAAGACAATGGCAGCGGCGAGCTTTTGCCCTTTGACGTCGCCGACAGACAGCAGGTGCAAGCAATTTTGGGAGGATGGATCGGGGCCAATCCGGACAAAGCGATAGCGGTACTTGTCAACAATGCCGGTATCCGGGAAGACGCGCTGATGGCGTGGATGCAGGACGAACAATGGGACAGGGTCATCCGCACGAACCTGGACAGCTTTTTCTACGTTACCCGGCTTGTGCTCAATGGAATGATCGTTCAGAAATATGGCCGGATCATCAATGTCGTTTCGCTCTCTGGTCTGAAAGGTCTTGCTGGCCAGACCAACTATTCAGCGGCAAAAGCAGGTCTTATCGGCGCCACAAAGGCCCTTGCCCAGGAGGTCGCAAGACAAAATATCACTGTCAACGCGGTGGCGCCGGGGTTTATAAAAACAGATATGCTGGAAGGCATCGACGAAAAGGATGTGCAGAAGCTGGTGCCCGCCAGACGCTGGGGGCAGCCCGAAGAAGTGGCACATGCAGTCGGTTTCCTGGCGGCCCCCGAGTCTGCCTATATAACGGCCCAGGTACTATCGGTCAACGGAGGTTTGTATTAAATTATCGGTCCATGGTCGACAATATTCTTTCTCTACTGCCGCATCGTCCGCCATTTGTCATGGTTGATGAATTGTTGTTTGCAGACGGCAAGTCTTCCCGAACCAGCTACCGGGTGAGCCCGGACAATCTTTTTGTGGAAGACGGAAAATGGAACGAGGCAGGTCTTCTCGAAAATATGGCCCAGACAGTAGCGGCCGGTGCAGGGTATATGGCTCAATTAAGCAACGAGGCAGTGCAGGTCGGATTTATCGGAGGGGTTAAAAATTTTGTTGTTAAGAGCCTGCCTTCTGTGGGGGACGAGCTGATCACAGAAACCGTTGTTGCGGATACTGTTTTTAATATGGTCCGGGTAGAAGGGCAGGTGAGCTGCAATGGTATATTGATAAGCAGCTGCGAGTTAAATATTTTTATTGGAAATATCTTTATCGGACCGCAATCCTGATTCAATGACTGACGTATTCGTCGTTTCAGATAATATTCTCTCTCCTCTTGGATGGACAACCGATGAAAATTTTACCCGGTTGAAGGATTCCGTTTCGGGTATCCGTTGGCATGATGATGCTGCTCTCTCTCCCGAGCCCTTTTATGCGGCATTATTCAATGCAGCGCTGGACCGGGAGCTGGAGGAAAAACTGCCTGGCGCCGGAGACCTGACAAGATTTGAACAGTTGCTCGCCGTCTCTATCCGGCAGGCGCTGGAGGGCTGTAGCGTAGACCCGGCCGACCCTGAAACGATCCTGGTCATTTCTTCCACGAAAGGAAATATCCCTTTACTGGAAACTACGGAGCGGGGTAACCCGGAAATAAAAGACCGGATCCCGCTGTTTGGTTCCGCCCAACGGGTGGCCGGTTATTTTGGGTTTATTAATCGTCCGCTGGTCGTTTCAAATGCCTGTATCTCCGGTTCGCTGGGCATTATCACCGGTATGAGGCTGATCCGGTCGGGTCGATACAAACATGCCGTTGTGGCCGGCGCCGATCTGATCTCAAAGTTTGTTTTGTCAGGCTTCCAGTCTTTTCAGGCGGTGAGTCCGGAACCCTGCAAGCCGTTTGATAAGAACAGAACGGGTATCAGTCTGGGTGAGGCTGCGGCAACGATGATCCTGTCGGGCAAAAACGAGGAGCTACCCTACCCTGTCATAAAAGTGATGGATGGTCTGACGGGTAATGATGCCAATCATATTTCCGGTCCGTCCCGAACAGGCAGCGAGCTGAGTTATATCATCGGGAAACTATTGCAGAACGTTTCTGTTGAAGCTTCAGCAATCGACTTTATCTCGGCACATGGTACGGCAACTGCATATAATGATGAGATGGAGGCGAAGGCTATCGACCTTGCCGGGATGGATGCCGTTCCCGTCAATAGTCTGAAGGGGTATTATGGACATACGCTTGGTGCGGCCGGTCTGGTCGAATCGATCATTACTATAGCATCGATGAAGGAAGGTATTGTTCTTCCGACACTGGGTTTCCGGGAACACGGCGTGTCAAAACCTATTCATGTTAATAGTAGCTTGCTGCACAAGGATCTGAGGTATTGTCTTAAGACGGCGTCTGGTTTCGGAGGTTGCAATGCGGCTGTATTATTTAGTAAAACGACATGAACTATATTATTTCTTCCTGTACGATTGGCGGCGACACGGGGCTCAGCGAGCACCTGTTATCACTGTATCGCAGCTTAGAGCTGGACTATCCTAAGTTCTATAAGATGGATCAGCTGAGCAAGCTGGGCTGGCTGGCGTCGGAAATTCTGCTGAAGAATAATACGATCCTTAGCACGATGCAGCCGGAGGACGTCGGTATTGTACTGACCAATGCCAATTCAAGTCTGGATACCGACATAAAATATCTTGATACGGTAGCTGATATTGCCAGTCCGGCGGTGTTTGTGTATACCTTGCCCAATATCATGATCGGGGAGATCAGCATCCGGAATAAATTTAAAGGCGAGAATGCCTTTTTTATCTTTGATCGGTTTGATGCGGATTTTCTTGAACTTTATGTGGGTCAACTGTTGGATACAGGAGTATTAAAAGCCTGCATCTGCGGATGGGTTGATGTACTGGGGGATAACTATAAAGCTTGTTTATTTTTGGTGGCGCGCGGGCAAGGAGAGACTGTATTTTCAAAAGAGAACATGGACAAAATTTTTAGGGAGGAAGGAATTTGAACAATAACCCTGTTTATATTGGTGGACTGGGAGTCATCTCTGCTATTGGCCGGAGTGTGGCGGAGAATCTTCATGCGCTGGAGAGCGGAGAAGCAGGAATGCAGGCGATACGGTATCTGGAGACGGTGCACCGCGGTGAATTTCCTCTTGCGGAGGTCAAGGCGAGCAATGAAGATCTGGCTATGCAGACAGGCGTAGTAGACGGCCGGGGAAGGCCGCCGGTGAATGTGAGTCGTACGGCATTGCTGAGTTTTATTGCGGCAAGGGAAGCGTTGGAGTCAGTGGATTTGAAAAGCTCAAATCTTCGTATCGGCATGGTCTCGGCCAATACGGTCGGAGGGATGGATAAAACGGAAGCGTTTTATCGTAAAAAAGAAAGACTAAGAGATGTCATCCTTCACGAATGCGGAAGCGTTACAGAATGGGTAGCTGACAGGCTTGGCATCAGCGATCATCTCACGACCATCAATACGGCCTGCTCCTCATCGGCCAATGCCATTTTCTTTGCCGCCAGGCTGATCCGCCATGGCTTCCTGGATGCGGTGGTGGCGGGTGGGACGGATTCGCTGACCCGATTCACCCTGAATGGATTTAACACGCTGATGATATTGGACAGGGAATACTGCATGCCTTTCGATGAGGACCGCAGGGGTCTCAATCTCGGGGAGGGAGCGGGATATGTTCTGCTGGTGTCCGAACGCGTAGCAGCTTCGTTAAAGACAGCCCCCGTCGCCAGGCTGGCTGGCTTCTGTAACAGAAATGACGCCTTCCACCAGACGGCCTCTTCGCCGGATGGCAGAGGATCTTTTATGGCTATGCAGGGCGCGCTTGAAAGCAGCGGTCTGCAGCCTTCCGATATCGACTATATCAATTTACATGGTACTGGCACAGCGAATAACGATCTGGCCGAAGGGACGGCTATAGATCGGTTGTTTCATCCATCCTATCCTCCGATGAGCTCTACAAAATCGTTTACCGGCCATACGTTGGGCGCCAGCGGTGGAATAGAAGCTGTTTTTTCCGCGCTATCCGTTCAAAAGGATCTTATCTATCCAAATTTACGCTGGCGGACAGCCATGAAAGAGCTGCCTTTTACACCCGAGACCAGCTTGATAAAAGACAGGCCGATAAGACATGTTCTATCCAATTCGTTTGGCTTCGGCGGCAATTGTTCATCTTTAATCTTTTCAAAACACTAAGATGAAGATCTATATCCGAGCCATCGCCAGTATATCGCCCGTGCCGGGGGGGACCCCGGTGCAGCAGGGCCCGGAAGTCTCCGCAACTGACCTCGCGCCTGCGCCCGGCAACCGGTTAGCAGCCATTGAGCCTGACTACAGCGTTTACATAGACGCAAAGTCGATCCGACGGATGAGCCGCATCGTAAAGATGGGGGTGGCGGCAGCGTTTCAATGTTTGAAGGAGGCGGAAGTCACGGTACCCGATGCCATCATAACGGGCACCGCCTATGGATGTCTTGGAGATACCGATATTTTTCTGAGCCGGCTGATCGAACAGCAGGAAGAGGCCTTGTCGCCGACAGCCTTTATCCAGTCAACACATAATACGGTTGGTGCGCAGATAGCCCTGATGCTGCAGTGCACCGGTTATAACAACACCTTTGTTCACCGCGGTTTCTCTTTTGAAAGCGCATTGCTCGACGCCATGATGCTGTTACAGGAGAGGGAAGCCAAAACCGTATTGACCGGTGGGCTCGACGAGATCACAGATGCCAGTCATGCTGTACTGGAAAGATTTGGCTTATTCAAAGCCGGTGCGGTCGACGGCGAAGGGTCGACTTTTTTTCTTTTAGCATCCGAGCCTTCTGCGAATGATCGTGCGATATTGGAAGGGCTTGATACTTTTTACAAGCCTGCGACGACGGCGGATGTAGAAAATAAGATAGATCGTTTTTTGTCTGCTCATGCGCTGACAAGAACTGATATTGATCTTGTGCTGACGGGTGCAGACTACAAACATCTTTGTGGCGATTATCCTACGGCGTCAGCTTTTGGGCTGGCGATGGCGGTGGGGGCGCTCAACGGGGCAGGAACGGGCAAACGGAAACGTATCCTCATCCATAATAGTTATCTGAATATCCATCACTCCCTGCTGCTGATAACAAAATGCTAAAAGACAGCTTCTATACCATTTCCGAAATAACAAGCGAAACCACTTCGTTCATCGCCATTCTTCAGCTGCGCGAAGACCATCCGCTCTATCAGGGACATTTCCCGGGCCAGCCGGTAGTCCCGGGTGTTTGCATGATGCAGATAGTAAAGGAGCTGGCAGCGATGGCGACAACAAAAGCGCTGGCACTTCAAACAGCGGATACTATGAAATTCCTGCAACAGATAGATCCGCGTCATACTCCTGTTCTGCGGGCAGAACTAAGCTATTGGATCCTCGAGGACGATTCCGAATCCATGTCCATCAGGGTCTCGGCTATATTTTTGAAAGAGACATCTCCCTGTTTTAAGTTCAATGGGGTGTTCCGGTCAGCAGAATAAAACTATGCTGGCGACCTTTATAGGTATTATAGATGAGATAGTTCTGTGTGCCGGCACTTTCCGATAGCTTATGGCAGGCAAGCCACAACGCAAACGCAGATGCTGTAGGGTATTCTCCGCAAAGACGTTTGAATTGCAAAACGGCAGTATCCCTGTTCATCAAACTTTCACAGGCTTTATAATAATCATATAACCGTGCATCCCCGTTCTCTCCGCTGACAAGACAGGTGATGCCCTCCCCTGCCGGCAGATGAGTCGCAAGAAATTTTCGCAGGTGTTCCGTTAACACCTTCACATCACTGCTATGCAGCGTTGCGACCGCCCTTACCGCCGCCATCGCGTCCTGCGGCTGTCCCGACGCCAGGAATGCCGCAGCCCCTTCACCTGCAGTGGTTCCCGGAGGATACCATCCTTCCATCTCATCCAGCGCATAGTTGGATGGCGATAGCTCATCCACACCCGCCAGCAGATAAAAAGCGGAATTATCTTCGAGAGACAACAAGCTCACATCCAGGAGTGCCATTTCAAAAGCCAGGCCCCGGTGTACATGGGTCAGATTATAACTCTTGTTCTGATCCATCATGCTCAGCTGCGAGGCCATCGCATTCGATGTGCTTTGCGCAAAACTGCCCGGTGTAAGCATCTCTTCGCCATATTCTTTCATCTGCTGCAAAAAACCGTAACTGTCAGCCGTCCCTCCATTGCCTGTTCCGATAACAATACCAGAAACAGGCCGGGATATCGACCGGAGGATGGGTGCGCTTGCACCGATGCCCATCCGTACAGATTTACTCATCCGCCGCAAAAGATTCCGTGGAATTCCTTCGTAGGAAGGCTCTTTAACTTCCAGCTTGTTGGTGAAAGTTTCCTGCGGAGAGATAGCTACGGCCTGATGGATATAGAGCATACTCAGGATTTAGAGAAGATTAAAGACACACAATTTCCTCCAAAGCCAAAAGAATTGGACATGATGTGACGAAGTGGCGACCGATAGTAAGTCGTTACGGGTTGCAGTTCCGTTCCGGGAATGACGGCACTGAAATGCAGACCCGGATATATTTCCTGGTGCTCCAGGCTCAGCAGACTGTAGACGGCCTCGACGGCGGCGGCAGCACCCAGCGTATGACCTGTATTTGATTTTGTAGAAGCAAAGGGCGGCGGCTCACTAAAGACCCGGATCATGGCCCTGCTTTCCGACTCATCGTTGTTTTCGGTCGCCGTACCATGGGCATTGATAAAATCCACCTCTTCCGCTCGTAATCCCGCAGCATCCAGGGCTCCCTGCATGGCAAGGTAAGGTCCTTCGCCATTGGCCGACAAGGAGGTCGGATGAAAGGCGTCGCTTGCATTGTAATACCCTTTTACCTCGGCATATATTTTTTTATCGGGACTGATCTCATCTTCTCCTTCAAGGACCAGGAATGCCGCTCCTTCTCCCAGGTTCAGCCCCTGTCTGCTGCGATCGAAAGGACGGCAGATCTCCGGGGAAAGGATATGCAGGGCATTGAAGCCGCTGATGGTAAACTTCGACAGACTATCTGCTCCTCCCACTATGGCTTTACCCGCCAGCCCGCTTCGGATCAGCCGCATGCCATACCCGATGGCATTGCCTGCAGAAGAGCAGGCTGTATTGATGGTATCGACAATGCCCTGCATCCGGTATTGCTCCTGAAGGAACATAAAGACGGAAGAGCAGTCATAGGAAGAAAGAAAGGGGGAAGCAGCATACCGCTCTGAGACATCCCTGTATAACTCATCGGACTGGGACATCCCACCGACGGTGGTCCCGCCGATCAGGGCTGTCCTGTTACTGCTGATCTCTTCCCCGCTAAGCCCTGCGTCCTGTATGGCTTCACGAAATGCATGAAGGGCAAGCAATGTCGTCCGGGTGACGGCAGGATCAACCACCTGTAATCTTTCCCGTAGAAGCTGATTGCTCAATGATACCTCTGCAAGAGGAACGCGGCTAAGATCAGGTGAAGAATGGGGAGGCATCGTTATCCCGCAGATGCTATTTTTCAGGGCGGAATGATTTTCTGTCACCGTATTGCCGATAGCGCTGATAACACCCATTCCGGTAATAAAAACCCTTTTCAATCGGCAAAAATTTACTTTGTTCTGTGCTTTTCGATGTAATCGGCCATAGTCTCGATGTCGACCAGTACCTTGCGGCCTTCCTTGGGATCTTTTATCGTAATTCCATACATGCGGTTGAGCAATACGATCAGCTCAAGAGAATCAATAGAGTCCAGGCCCAACCCTTCTCCGAAGAATGGTTCGTTATCCGCGATATCCGCAGGGGTCAGAGATGTCAGGTTCAGGAACTGGATGACCTGTTCTTTTAGCTGTTGTTTTAATTCGGTCTTGTCCATTATTTATAGTTCAGATCAGTTTTTTTCTTTTTAGTGTCGCGACAATTGCCAATTGTATAACAACAGTAATGACCAATAAAGGTAAGATATTTATCAAGATGTCTTTTAGTTTTCCCCCTTCCAGAAAGAGTCCATAGTACGATTGAAGAGCCCAGTGAAGCGGGGAGACCTGCATGATCGTTTGGAAACCGCCAGGCATAATAAATGACGGGATCATCAGCCCTCCGATGATCGAAAGGATGACGACCGATACGGCTCCAAAGCCATTCGCCTGCTCCTGTGTCCTGGCAACAACGCCCACCAGGATCGCATAACTTACTGCACACCAGCCAACGAGCAGGGTCACCAGCACGAGGCCCAGTCCATCATGGGGAAGGTGCAGCGCAGGAAGGCCGATAAACGGGAACAGCCAGACGCCCATTCCGAAGAGAACAGCCGCTTGCAGGAATGTTACCCCGAGATAGGTGATCTGTTTGGATAATAAGGCGATGATATAATTTGTCGGCAGCGTCTTGAGCCGGATAAAACTTCCGTTCAGTTTTTCCCTGACCACGCTGCCCCCCAGCGACATGACCACAAAGAACATCGCAAAGATCGTCCAGGCCGGTACATTATGCTGTGTAGCGTTGAGCGGGATGGCTGTGCCACCCTTGCTTTCAGCGATCTCCTTTAACCCCATGCTGCTGCTCAGCATCTGCGAAGCCAGGGAATCGGGCAAGGGCTTTTCATTGACGCTATAATAAATATTTCGAATGATCTGACGGCTTTCTACCATTTGTATGGCTCCGTTGATGGCACCCGCTGTGGAGAGTTTGAGTGATGGTTCGATGCCGGGATTAAACAAAAGCTTTAACGAATCAGCCTCGGCCGGCCTTGCAACAGTATCTCCTTCGAGGCCGAACGAATACAGGGCCTTGCCGGCTTTTTCCTTTGCGGTAGCGGCCATCTGCGCGGAAAAATCCGCCGGGATCACAAGGGTCAGCATGCCGTTGCGTTTCCGCTGGGAGTCCAACGTTTCCAGCCGGAACAAGCCAACCTGATCGATTGCCCGGATCAGTTCCCGGCTAAGCCGGCCCGTATCTTTATTATTGACAAATAGTGGGATCCTGTTTTTTGAGAAAGGTTGAAAAACGTTATTCTGAATACTGGTGACGATAAGCACGAGCAGGATGGGCATGCCAAACATCAGTACCAGGCCGATCCTGTCCCGCATCAAAATGCGTAAATCTTTTTTTATGGTGGCCAGTAGCTTTATCATTCGTCGAAGGTATTGCCGGTTAAGTGTAAGAATAACCCTTCGAGGTCCGTCTGCCGGTGTTGAGCCAATAAGGGGCCGAGGTCATCACAGGCGATGATCTTTCCTTTATCGATCAGCGCTATCCGCTGACACAACGCTTCCGCTTCGTCCAGTTGGTGCGAGGTATAGACCAGCGTAGTACCCTTTTCATTCAGCCCGATGAGATAACGGATCAGCTCATGCCGGGTATGTACATCGACGCCGACAGTCGGTTCGTCGAGGAACAGGATACGCGGCTGATGGATGACACCTATGGCGAGGTTGACCTTTCGTTTCATGCCGCCGGAAAATTGACCGACCGCCTTATTCCTTACCTCCTGCAGATTCATGACCTCCAGTAGCTCTTCCGTTCTTTGACGGGTCTCCGGGGAAGAAAGACCTGCCCAGGCACCAAAAAAGGCCAGGTTTTCAACAGGGGTCAACTCTTCGTAAAAGGAGAAGTCCTGGGGAACCAGTCCGAACAGGCTATTGACGGTCTTGTTTTTCTTTTTTACGGGATGTCCGAATAGTTCAATACTGCCCTGTTCATATCTAAGTATTCCCGTCATCAGGTGCATGAGGCTGGTCTTGCCCGCGCCATTGGGGCCGAAGAGGCCAAATCGAAGACCCCGGGTTATTTCGAGGTCAAGGCCGGAGAATAACAATCCATTCGATGGAGAATATGAAAAACCAAGATTGGTGATAGCAACCGCAGGCTGGCTCATTTAATGCCATTTGATTTTTGACAAAACAGTAAACGCCTTTTTTTCCATCTCTGCAATTTCCAGCAGATAGTCCCCCATCACATCAAAATCGGCCTGGCTGCCCAGTCTGCCTTTGTATATTCCAGCCGCCTGTACGGCAGCATCCCGCCAGCGGTCACCCGCCCGGGTAAATTCGGCAGAGATAAGGGGTAGCTCGTCGGCCTTATGAAAGCCGTAGGCTTCCTGTAGGAAAGCGGCATAGATATACCGAAAGCCGCCGCCACCGGTGCCGATCTCTTCCTGCATCCTGACTAGCTGAGCGAGATAAAGACCGGCCTTTGTAAGCCCCAGCCCGTCCCTCCATTTTTTGATCTTCCGGCCTGTAAAGCCGATCCCTTTTACACCGGCTATAGGACCGGGGATATGCAGCATGTTGAAGATATTCTTTTTGATCCCATGACGGATGGCCTTTTTCATCGTCGCATCATCGATAGTCTGTCCGCCCTGCATACTGGGATAATAGATCTGGCCCCGTGGTGCAAGCGCACCTTTGGCAAACCGGACTCTTTCCAGTTCGTATTCTGACAACGATGCCACTGTTTCCATGATAGGATCGCTCACGAAGTAATGATCCTGTTCTTTTTCGTAAACGATGAGATTATGCGCGTTGAAATGAAACCGGTATTCTTTGGGAAAATAAGGCAGATAATATACGCCGACCTGGCAACCCACTGCCCGGTCTTCGGCCAGACACTGATCCAGAAAAGTCTGCGCTGCCGCGCGGGAGCTGAATTTCTTTCGGGTTACGGGAATGCCCAGGGACTGGCAGGTTTGCTTAAAAATGATGCCGGGAAAGGACCGGAAGGCAATAGCCGGTCCGCCATTGATCTTTAGAAAGGGTACGTAGACAAAGAACAGACCCGAGCCAATGCCAAAAGCCAGGGGCTCCGTCATCTGTGTAATGCCCGCATTCCTGAGTAAACTATTGGTAACGCCGCTTTCACAATGGGCAGCCTGGATATGTTGGAAAGCGCTATGCATGTCTATTCATCGTTTGTAGCTCCTCAACGGTGCTGTTGAAAACTTCCGCATACTTCCGCAGGGCCTTATCAGAGAGCTTGCTGAAAACGCCGGGTTTAAAATGACGCCTGATCTTCCATTTCCAGAATCCTGTATATGAGGAGAGAATAGCCAGGTCCATCACATTCTTTTCCATAAAATAAGGCAGGGGGCTTACTTCACCTTTTTCCATTTTTTCCTTTGCTTCCTTCATTCTTTTCTCTACATTCTCCCAGGTGACATCCAGCGCGCCTATCTTAACATCCCAGCCGCGGCTTTGCTGCGTAGTATAGTTCCCCGACTCATCTGTTGCATAACAGATCTCGGTGGTAATTTTGCCGAGTGAGCTCAGATCCTGTGGAACGTCTTCTTTCTTCATAATTCACCATTCAATTAAACAACCGTCAGCATTGCGTACATATAAGAGAAACGTGCGCTTTCCGGAACCAGCAGCAGCATCTTCTCCCCTTTTTTTAACCGGCCGCTATGAAATAATTCATGGACCATAAAGTATGCCGAAGCTGCGCCTACATTGCCAAGACGGGTCAGATTGACAAACCAGCGTTCGTACGGCACATGCCTGCCCAGGACCGACATCACCTCGAAGATCTTGCTTTTAAAGAATTCGCTGGACATATGCGGCAAAAAATACGTAATGTCATCCACACCAAAGCCTCTTCGGTCGGCTATCTCTTTTATCTTCCTTCCTCCCAGCGGCACGATATTATTGCTCAGGACCGAAATATCCTGCTTGATGCTCAGCAGCGACTTCTCCATGATCTCTTCCGGGGTAAAGTCGAGATAGCTTTTCAGCGTACCATCCGGCTGCTTTTCACTGGCCATATACATACAGGTCTCCATCTCATTGGCATAGGAAACACCTTCGATCCAGTCTACCCGCAAGCTCAGGCCTTCGGTGTTCGGGGTATTACTCAGCGCAAAGGCACTGGCGCCGTCGGACAACATCCAGCGGAGGAATTCCTTGTCGAAGCTGATAAAGGGATTCTCATTCAGCTCTTTTAGCTTTTGGGCCTCTTCTTCGAAGACATTGGCTACCAGCGAAGCGGAGAATCGCTCGGAACCGGTGGCTACCGCCTTGCGGACATCCCCGGCCTTGACGGCGAGATATGCGTATTTGAACGCATGCATCCCCGCGCAACATACACCTGACGGAGATACGACTTCGATCGGACCCATCTCCGGCAGCCAGCCATGGGTCATGACCCCATGTGATGGCATCATCTGGTCGGGAGAAGAAGTACCGCAGGATAGAAGCTCTATCGTCCGAAGCTGTTCACGATCGTTATCAAACAGGCCGCGCACCGCTGCAGCCGTCATCTGGGCATTCGTATGCGTAGGCTTCCCCCCCTTTGACAGGGCATAATAACGCGTCTGGATGCCATTGTTTCGCAGGACGATCTTTTTCGATTTTGAAGGCTTGCCATTGATATAACCAAGGTATTCTTCCATGTCGTCGCTGACGACCGGTTCATTGGGAAGAAAAAGGGAAGTGTTTGTTATATAGACCTCTTGTACGGACATAGTTGTTGTTGTATTAATTCAATCGCAAACAGGATTCTTTTTTTGCCTTTATATGATTTGACAGAAAAGGTTTGAAAAATAAAAGATCGATCACAAAGACGATCGGTGCAAATACGAACAGTGCAAGTAATAGATAATATTTGAATACAACAAGCCACACTTGTCTTTTTTTCCGGGTGCTGATCCACCTGGCCCAGAGTCTGAACATGACAGCAGCCTTTGTTTCCATAAACGCCAGATGGTATTTCCAATTGACGGCTTTTTGTTGGATCAGGGCGGTCTTCAGCCCCTCCCACTCTCCGCTGTCCAGATGTCTGAGCACGGTCGTACCCAGTCCTGATGCGCCGCTGATATCTTCATCCGACACGCCCGGCCGGGGGAAAAAACCCAGATAGCGATCCTTCTTTCCGCCGAGCATCCAGTGAAAAATGGTGAAGATACTTAGCAGGTTCAGGTGCCGGTCCATCATCGCGATGGTGCCTACGTGACGGGCGCCGGTATTGCTGACCAGTTTTTTTACTTTCCCGAATGCGTTGACCCACATATTCCTCGCACCTGTGACGGTGATGACAGGCGTATCCTTCAGGATGGCTTTTATCTCCGGCTGATGCATGAGAGAATTGAAGGGTATGCTCGGAGACAGGAACCAGGCCTGGTAACCCAGGATGACGAGATCATACCGGGTCTTTTTCAGCGTGAATGGAGCCAGATCAACAGTCGTACCCAGGACGCAATCGGGCATTACATTAAAAAAGCTTTGGGAGGTCCAGGGAAAAGGATAATCGTTTTGCAGGCGGACCTGCAATCTCTCTATGGTATGACCGGCCGCTTCAAGAGGCTGACAAAAGTTATCGATGATGTCCCGCAACTGACCAGACTGCGAATAATAAATAGCTAAGACTTTTTTCCCCATGTATAAGTAAAATTAAAGATCAAGATCGGTTGCATGCAGGGCGGAGGACGTTGTACTATAATCTTTGATAACCCGCTGCAAGGCCGCCGGCAATTCCTTATAATGCAGACGTACAAACTCGCTATCCTCTTTTAGCTGATCGTGATATTTTGTGATCTTCGGCGCATGTTCCTGGATGATCAGCCGGAGAAAACGGTATTCGGCATTGCTGTTGTTGGAATGTATGACGGTCTCCAGCTCGGTTCGCCCTTTTTTGAACTCCTCCAGCTTGTCTTTTGGCTTTTTCAGGAGACCCGCTTTTTTCATCAGCAAGGCCCCCCTGTAAGCTTCTTTTCCGGGCGACCGAAGGTCTTCGATCCCGGCCAGCGCTTTGTCTACTTCTTCCAATCCCCCGGTTTTTAAGGTAGTATAATAAGCGGCCAGGTCAAAATTTTGAGAGGCACGGGGTATTAGGGGAAGGGAATTCCCAATTTTTACGGCGCCCGATAGGAAAAGGAATAGAAATAGCCTTATTTTCATAATCCAGTGAAGTAAATACAAAGATAAATTACTTTTGCGATTCAAATATATTCGACAATTACCTGAAAAACATCAAGTTGGAAGTTAATAGCAAACAATTTTCCGGGTCATGGGCGGTCATTCTGGGAGGCTCCAGCGGATTTGGCCTTGCCACAGTCAGAAAACTGGCGGCACATGGCATGAATATAGCCTTGCTCTACCGGGAAATGGCATCAACAGAAAAAGCAGTCAAACAGGAATTAGGTCAGATCGAAAAAGAATTTGATGCGAAAATCCTTTCTTTTAATCTCAATGCCCTGAGTGAAGAGGGACAGCAGACATTCGTCCGGGAGTTCAAAAGCCTGGTCGGCACCCAAAAATGTGTTCGTCTACTGATGCATTCCATAGCCAGGGGAAACCTCCGGCTGCTGGAGGATCTTTCAGCCCAGGACATGCGGGATACGACTCATGCAATGGGCACCAGTATGCTGGACTGGGCCAAGCTCTTATTAAAAGAAGACCTGTTCCAGCCTGATGCAAGGATCATAGGGCTTACCAGCGAGGGGACGCATAAATACTGGGAAGGGTATGCAGCTGTTTCTGTCGCCAAGGCAGCCCTGGAGAGCCTTGCTTCCTATATGGCCGTCGACCTGGCTCCTTATGGTATCAGAACCAATGTTATACAGGCAGGTGTCACGGACACGCCATCCATGAAGAAAATACCGGGAAGCCAGGAATTGCTCGATCATACGATAACCCGCAATCCCTTTGGCAGGATGACCGGTCCGGCAGACGTAGCCAATGTCATCTACCTGCTGTGCACGGATGAAGCATCCTGGATCAACGGCGCCCTTATCCATGTTGATGGCGGAGAGCATTGCCGGTAAATCCTCACCTTCCCAAATGAATTCCGACATGTACCAGCACATATTAGATAAGCTACCGTATAAATCTTCCTTTCGTTTTGTCGATACTATCCTTTCGCTGGATGCGAAAGGTGTGACAGGGGAATATACGCTGCGTCCTGCTGCTTTTTTTTATGAAGATCATTTTGTTGGCAACCCGGTCACACCGGGTGTCATCATAACAGAAATAATGGCTCAGATCGGAGTTGTGGTGCTGGGTATTTATTATATCCTAAATTCGCCGGAATATAAGGGCCTGGAGGGGGAGAATCTTTTCCCGCTGCTGACCTCGACGGAAGTATCTTTTTATAGGATGGTATTGCCGGGTGAGAAGCTGACCGTCGTGTCGCAGCAGCAGTATTTTCGATTTGGCAAGCTGAAGTGTTATATTGAGGCCCTTGGAGAAGACAACGAATTGATTGCCAGGGGAATGTTTGCAGGAGTAATTAAAAAAACCGACAAAAAGGACAATTAATAATGGATCGCCGTGTTGTTATTACTGGTATGGGCGTAGTCTCCCCGAATGGAGTAGGCATCCCGGATTTTTTGAAGGCCATTCAACAGGGCATTTCCGGATTAAGATTCGTACCCCGTCATGAAGAGCTGAATTTCTTTTGTCATGTCGCGGGTAAACCGGAATTCGACTGGGAACAGCTGCGTAATTATCTTCCGGAAGTCACCTTTCATGGCCTGAAAGGCAGCACTATCGGATATGCCATAAAGGCTGCGGCAGATGCCTGGCTGGATGCAGGTTATTCACTCGGCGGAGATGAAACACATTGGGATACGGGCTGTGTCTTTGGGAACAGTGTTGCGGATACGGAGGCTATGAAAAGGGTCATTTCCTTTGTGGATTCCAAACAGGCCCGTAAATTGGGCTCCCGCGTGATAGAACAGTCGATGAACAGCGGAGCAACGGCCTATGTTTCAGGTCTGTTAGGCCTGGGAGGCAGGATAATTACCAATTCCGCCGCCTGTGCGACAGGCTCACAAGCCGTTCTGCTGGGATATGAATATATTAAACATGGTTTGGAAAAAAGAATGGTTGTCGGGAGCAATGAATATATAGATTCCTATATATTTGGAGCTTTTGATTCCATGCGGATCCTTTCCCGGAAATTCAATCAGACGCCCGAGCGGTCTTCCAGGCCTATGAGCGCTTCGGCCAATGGTTTCGTACCGGGTTCCGGAGCGGCAGCGCTGGTGCTGGAAGAACGGGAGTCGGCACTGGCGAGAGGTGCCACTATCTATGCGGAGATCCTGGGTGGTGTCACCAATTCGGGAGGACAAAGGGGTGGCGGGTCGATGACGGCGCCTAATCCGGATGGGATTGTCAACTGTATCCGCAGGGCGATGGAGAATGCGGGGGTGAGCGGTTCAGACGTAGACCTGGTCTCGGGTCATCTGACGGCTACTGTGGCGGATAAAATGGAGATCGCTTGCTGGGCCACAGCGCTGGATAGGACCAGGGGAGATTTTCCCCGGATCAACTCGCTGAAGTCGATGATCGGTCATTGTCTCAGCGCGGCTGGGTCGATCGAGATCGTGGCTGCTGTTTTGCAGTTGTGGCATCAGTTCATCCACCCGAATATCAATCTGGAGGACCCGCACCCTGAGATAGTTGATATGATCGGATTGGATGCAATGCCTGTAGAACGCGTCGATAAAGAGATAAATATTGTAGCCAAAGCGAATTTTGGCTTTGGAGATGTAAATGCCTGTTTAATTTTTGCAAAACACAAATAAAAATGGATAGACAAGAAATTTTGGCTGAGCTTAAAAAAGTATTGACCCCTTACACGGCTAATAAAGAAGCGCTAAATTCTCTGAATGAACAAACCGACCTCATAAAAGACCTGAAGATCAATTCGGCTAACCTGGTGGATATTTTTATCGACGCAGAAGCAAAATATGATATTGAGATAGATATGGATTCAGCCGAAAAGATCCATGATGTAGGCAGCTGTATCGACGTCATTATGGAAAAGCTGGGGCAGCAAAAGTGATCAGCGTTGGCAACGATATAATTGCACTGGATATAATTGACGCGGGCCGTACCATACAGCCCGTTTTTTATTCTAGGATACTTGATCCGGCTGAAACCAGGATGTATGCTGAACTTTCATCCCTACCCTTTGAACAGTATGTCTGGCTATTGTGGTCGATAAAAGAGTCTGTTTATAAGTGTATAAAGAGACAGCATGCCCAGCTTCGTTTTTCTCCCAGGAAAATTATTGTAAAACATATCGATCTGTCATCAGATACTTACCAAAGTCTTGTATATTTTAATTCCATTCCGTTTTATGCGGAGTCGCGGGTGAATGACAAGTTTATATCTACTCTGGCGACCAATGATGCCCGGTTTGACAAGATCTGCTGGGATGTTCAACAGATCGGGCAGACCGATCCGGAATCTCAGTCTCAGCAGGTAAGGTCGGCTCTGTTGGACCGGCTGCAGTCTTTTTTCCCCGGCGACAGTCTGCAGATCGGAAAGGCCGAAGCAGGCTACCCTGTATTGATCAGGAATTCATCTGTCGTGGACCTGCCGATCTCCTTTTCCCATCATCATGATCTGGTTTTCTATTCCTTTATTTCTCCTTCCTCACCTTCGTCACCTCTTCAATCGTAACGGGGTCATTTACCTTATTAAATCTGTATTTTATAAAGGTTACGATCGAGGCTATAGCGTGGTCGTCGAGGAACACACCGTGTGCGGGCATCACCCCGTTGAAGGTCTTGCCTGCAACCTTTATCTCCCCCGTCAGACCATGCATCACGATGTCTATCACTTTGTGTTTGTCCCCGGTAACCCATTCGGAGCCGGCCAGTGGCGGATAGCGGCTGTTATCCCCCTTTCCATCCCGCTGATGACAGCTTGCACAATATGAGTTGTAGAGGATATGTCCTTCCATTTCACCACCCTTGCCCAGGTTATCCAATTTCTCATCTGGTGTCTTGATGTAGGAACGGGACTTGCGGGACTCCATGCCGGCCAGTTGTGCCTCCCCGAATTTTGTCCGGTCGCTCTTGTACATGACGCGCCAGATCTTTCCTTTATTCGATTCCGAGATATACAGTGAGCCATCCGGGCCTTCGGCAAGGCCCATGGGGCGGTAGACGGCATCATGTGTATTGACAACGGTATCCACGCCCGTAAAACCGTCGGCGAAGACCTCCCATTTTCCTGTCGGCGCCCCATTTTCAAAAGGCACAAAACATACGATATACCCTGCCTGCGGATAGGGCGAACGGTCCGTAGAACCATGGAAGGCGACAAAGGCTCCTTTTTTATACCGTTCGGGGAACTGATCCCCCCGGTAGAACAGGAGATCCATCGGAGCCCAGTGTCCGGGGAAACCCATCAGCGGCTTATCAAAAGCAGCGGCCCTGCCCACGATCTTACCATCCCCTCCATATGCAGGCTGCAGAATGTTCTTTCCCTGGATCTGATCGTAATATGCATAGGGCCAGCCGAAGTCGGCATGCTCCCTCACTTTTAACAGGGGCTCTGACGGAAGGACGGCGGCTTGCCAGGAAGTATAAATATTGGGATAGCGGGTATGGAAATTATCCATCCCATTCATCGCGACATACAGGCTATTATCATCCTGGTTCCAGGCGATGCCCAGCACGCTGCGGATGCCCGTCGCATATTTATAGCCATCACTTTGTGTCTGTCCTGTTTTATTGGCGTCGAAACGCCAGACGCCTGCATGGATCTTCAGGTCGGGAGAAGGATCGACACCCTTACCACCGGGTATACCCGCAGAACCGACCGTTGCCATATCCTGTCCCCCATCATCCGGTGCGCCAAAAGGAACATACATATGACCGTCATTGTCAAATGTCAGCGGTTTTGCCGAATGCCAGTGTTTCATCAGGTCGGGCTCGTCGTCAGTGAGGATGACCTCTGTCTTTCCTTCGGGGATCAGCTGACCCGGGGTCAGCTTATTCCTGAGTACATATTTTACGGTGGAAGTATAGAGATAGCCATTGTAGATGTTCATACCCGCGGGCAGACCGCCTTCGTCTACATAGTCTCCGAAGTAGGTGATGATATCCGCCTTGCCGTCATTGTCGGCATCCCGCAGTCCGACCGTGCCTCCTCTTCCATGCATAAGCTCGTTGTATTCCAGCTTGACATAGATGTCTCCATTGTCATTGACGGCGATATGCCGGGCTCTCCCGATGCTGTCGACGACGACGGCTGCGGCAAAACCTTCGGGAAGGAGGAGGCCGCCGTTGTTTTTGGCCCCGGGGGGCTGCGGTTTGGTCTCTTTTGTTTTACACTGGGTCAGGGCCATTACCCCGATAAGGATAAAGATGGAAGGTCGTATCATAAGCTTAGTTGGTTGCAAACTGAAAATTATTCCGATCTCAAACTCTTCACCGGGTTCTGCATCGCCGCCTTCAACGCCTGGCCTCCCACCGTCACGAATGCAATCACCATCGCCAGCAGACCTGCCAGTCCGAACACCCACCAGCTAAGACCTATTCGATAGGCAAAACCCTGTAGCCAGCTGTTCATTGCCAGCCAGGTCAGGGGCACAGCAATGACAAAGGCTACTATCACAAGAATGAGAAAATCCCTTGACAAAACAAACAGCAGGCTGTTGACAGAAGCCCCCAGCACTTTCCGGATACCTATCTCTTTTGTCCGCTGTAATACATTATACGCCGAAAGTCCGAGTAATCCAAAACAGGCGATGGCTATCGCAAGCGCGGCAAACAGCGCAAACACATCCCCGAAACGCTGGTTCTCGGCATATTGCTGATTAAAGAACTCATCGAGGAAGAAATAGCTATAGGGATCGGCAGGGAAATGCCGGTTCCAGATGGTCTTGATGGAAGCGATCGTTGCGGAAGGGTCGGCAGTCTGTACCTTGATCGAGTAATACGAACGCCGGTCGCGGTGTGGTAACAAGACCAGCGGCTGGATCGCTCTTTGCAGTCCTTCGTTGTGAAAGTCGGCGATGACACCGACCACCCTTAGCGAATCCATACCATATTGCCCGCCAGAAAGTAATTTCCCGATGGCATCCTGTGGTGAACGATATCCCAGCCTGCCGACAGCGGTTGCATTCAATATGATCGCTTTTTTGTCCGTACCAAAGTCATGTGAAAAATCCCGGCCGGCAAGGAGCTTCAATCCAAAGCTGCTGATAAAGTCGTCTCCTACACCCAGGTGGAACAAAATGGTAGTCTGTGGGTCGCCGCTGCCTGGTCTCTTCCAGTTGGTGGACCACAGGATCTCGTGCCCCATGATATCGGAAGAGCTGGTCATATTTTTGACGCCGTTGACCTGTAATACTTCTCCCTTCATTGCCTGGAAAGCGTCCTTGTACGACGAGTCCGACAGGCCGCCGCTGGCACCTTCGAGGACCAGGGTCTGGTCGATATCGACACCCAGTTTCTGGCTTCGCATAAAATGCAACTGCCGGTAGACGATGATCGTGCCGGCAATGAGGATGATAGAGGCAGCGAATTGTCCCACGATGAGTCCTTTCCGCAGCCATTGTCCTCCGGTGGCGTTCTTAAAAATGCCTTTCAGGACTGTTACGGGCTGATAACGGGATAGGACCAGCGCCGGATAGACGCCGGACAGAAAAGTTCCGGCAATAAAAAGGCCTGTAAAGATCATCCAATAATCGGAGGGCAACCCAAAGGTTCGCCCCAGCGATCGACCCGTTAGCGTACCGAAAAAAGGATTTACGAGCAGTACGATCCCCAATGCCAGTATCAGCGCCAGCAGGTTCAGCAACAAACTTTCCAGCATGAACTGGCGGATGATCTCCTGTCTCAGAGCGCCCAGTACTTTCCGTAAGCCCACTTCCCTGGCCCGCTCCATCGAACGTGCAGTTGCCAGGTTGATATAGTTGATCCAGGCGATGCCGATGATAAAAAAGGAAATTAAAAACAGGAAAGATACGGACTGGCCGTCGCCATTCGGCTCTGCCTCTTCAGTATAATGGGAATCCAAATGAATATCAGTAAGAGGCATCAGGCTTAAAGCATAACGATCTCCTTCGCTCTTGTTTTCCGGTAGATCGTTGTAATGCCTGTTTATAAATGCAGGCAGCTTCGCCGCCAGCTGCCGGTAATCCGCGCCTTTCTTCAACAGGATATATGTGTAAAAATCGGTCCAGTCGAAACTGTTCTCCACCGGATCGTTGGTTTGGCCATAGCTGCCATTTATCTGGCTGCGCGTCGGATAAGAGACCAACAGGTTAAGCTTTATATGCGAATTAGTCGGGTAATCCCGGAAGATACCGGTGATCTCTAATGGCCGGGTGCTGCCGCCACCGTGACTGGTCAATACTTTGCCCAGCGGATCTTCTTTTCCAAAATACTTTCTTGCTTCCGTTTCGGAAATGATCATCTTTCCCGGTCCCGAAAGTGCCGTCTTCGCATCCCCTTCGATCAGGGTCAGATCGAACAGCTGCAGAATAGATGCATCCACGCACCAGGCTTCCGGCTCCGTAAACTTTATATTTCGTGCTTCATTGGAAAGTAAGAACCAGACCCTGGTCAGCCGGCAGGTCTGTTCGACCTCGGGGAACTCCTTTTTCATAAAAGGCGCTACGCCCGGCATTGCCGATGCGCAGGGCACGACTATCCTGCCATTCTGATATTCCTCGTCCTGCACCCGGAAGATGCGCTGGCCCAGCGGCTGGAAATTGTCATAACTACGCTCGTAGGCTACATATTCAAAGATCAGCAGACAGCAAGTTATACCGGCTGTAAGACCCAGGATGTTGAGGATAGAATATCCCTTCCGTTTGTATAAATGGCGGATGGCGAGACTCAGGAAGTTTTTTATCATGGCGGGTAAATTTAGGCGGAACTCCCGCATGTGTATCACACCTAAATTAAGGAATTTATCCTAAAAACGCACCCCCAAACTGATATACGGATACCAGCCTTCGGTCGAATGACCGGCGATGACCCTGATCACGGCCAGCTGAGCCGGAGCATAATAAATCCCACCGCCTGCTCCATTGTGCCAGGTATCCGACTGATCGTTGGAGGTCCAGACCCTGCCGATATCAAAAAAACCGGAGACACCCAGCTCGCCGGGAAAGATATAGCTGCTGACGTCGGCCAGCTTTGCCCTGCATTCAAAATTATTATAGAAGGCATTCCTGCCGGCAAAACGATATTGGCGATAGCCAAGAAGATTACCCTGGCCTCCCAAAAAAGCCAGCTGGTAAAAAGCAGGATTTCCGAGACTGACGATGCCCCCTACCCGATCGCTTACCACGATGGTCCCGGCGGCATTGAGGGATTGGTCTATAGCTATCAGCGGTGTGATCTGTCCATAGTCCCTTGTATAATCACCGGTGCCTTTAAACGTGCTGACATTGATGCTTATCAGCACGCCTGAATCGGGAAGCAGCTTGTTCTTTCTGCTGTCATAGGTAAAGTTCAGCTTTCCGCCGAGGTGCAGCTTGCTTTTGTCGAGCGTAAGACTATCGTAGGTCCCGACTATGGAGGGTTGACTGATCAGTCTGCCGTCATTGTCGTCCTTATCATATGCATAATACTGCAGGGCCGGGCCGACGGTAACGGACCAGTTCTTTTTATGACGCCAGCGCAGGGCCGGAGAAAAGTCGAAAGTGCTGAAACGAGTCCGGTAGAATTTGACCCCGGCCGATTTCTGGTAGGACGTCTCGTTCCCCAGTCCAAAGAAGTTGATGGTGTTATGCGGGGCATTGATCTCTGTTTGCAGGATGACGTCCGTTTTGCCCATGACATTGATCCATTCGCTGCGATAGAATAATTTGAAGGCCTTTGTCGAAAAGGAATGGGTCAGCATCAGCTGATACATGCTGGAATAAGGTTCCTGCCGGAAACCTTTTTGCCGGACAAACCGGAAGCCGGCTCCAAACAAAAAACCATCGTCCGAATTCAGCCCGGCATTGATCAGTGGAAAGGTGAGACTATATAAGTTGACGGGACTATAGGCTGTATTGGCGGAGTCATTGGAAAAATGCAACCGGGCGCCGGCGCTGCCGCCAGGCAGAGAAGTATTATCGGTACGGCCATACAGATTAACGGAGCGGTCTGCCGCAGCAACCGTTATGACCTTATTCCCTCCGGCAGTAATTACTCTGAGCTTTGCCGGAACACCGGAATGGTTGATAAAAATGCTGTCGCTCCCATCCATCGTATACACCCGCAGCTGGCGGGTAAGAGTGGCAGGATAAACTTTTGATACAAGGGTGGCTCCGTCTTCACTTCGCCGGACAGTCAATTTTATTCCATCGGTCGTATCGCTGATAAAAACCTTCTCATCTTTATTGGAAAGCCGCACATCTACTATCTCGTTGATGAACTGGTAATAATCTTCCATGGCGGCCTTAAGCCCGTCTCTCCTGGATCGCAGCTTGCGCAGGAATTCATCGTGCCGGAGCTGGAAGACGGGTTTGGGCAGCCGGGCCACACTCTGTTCCAGGACAGAATCGCTGATGGCGCCCACGAACTCTTCCACGATGGCCGTCCACTCCGCATGGCTGAACTGGGAAGCCGCCCCGGCGTTCAAAAAAGTGGATTTAAAGAAATAATGTCTTGGCTTGCGGATCCTGTCGGTGAAACCCGGAACTCTCGGCATGGTATAGATGTCTTTTACAAGGCCGGGTATCACCCCTTGTGTAAGACTGACCACCTGGTCCCTGTCACGGGGGATGGGTATGAATTTCTGCCCCTTTCCGTCATTGACGCTATGCCAGCGCCACTGGTCCTCGTGACGATCCCAATCGGCAAACAACAGATCGATCATCCTCGCCTTTAAAAAACTGACAGCGTCATACGTATTATTGTTGTCTGCTATCAGCTTCTGCACCACTTCCGGTGTGTTATCCGATTTTTTATACGGCGCGCGTTCTTCCAGCAGGACGACCGTATTGTCAAACATTTTTTCGTATTGCCCCAGCGCCTTATCCGGGGCGACATAACAGATGACCGGGTTGGTATGGGCAACATGGACGGCATCCGAAACAGGAGGAACCAGCAAAGCGGCAAAGGGATTCTGAGCGCTGGTGGCGTCATCGACCAGGTCTTTTGCAAAGGTCTGACGGAGTTTCTCCGGGACGACCAGGTCGGGGACCTTTTCGACGCTGCGGATCACCCACTCCCTGCCTTCCCCGTCAACCAGCCGAAGCGACTTTGTTTGCATCCCGCCGCCGAGCTGTTCGGGAGTGAGCCCTCCTTTAAAGCTGGAAAGATGTATTATGGGAAGCCGGACCCCCATCGACCATTCCCGGCGATAGTTTTCGCCCAGCAGCCATTTGTGCAAGCCGTTCGCATGACCATAAGAAGGATGGATCTTTACGACTACACTATCCTGGGCGAGGCCCTTTTGCAAAAGGAAACTAAGAAAAGAAAGCAGGAGTAACCCGTTTTTTAAACGCCGCGGCATTGGTCGATCTTTTGAAAGGTTAGTCAAAACACTAAAATAGCCCTTTCGAAAGGCCATATCAATGTATATAACCCGTCAAATGTTGTACAAATCCTGTACAAATCCTATAGACATCCTATATAAATACTGGATTTTATCCCGACCTGTCCTCAAATAACCAGGGTCCCTTCCATGACGATGACTGAAGAACCGCTGACCCAGACTCCTTCGTCCGACACTCTTACCCGGATAGTAGAAGGATGGCCTACCTGGACGCCCTGCAGGATCTCGTACTCCTGGTCCGGAGCTATGAACTGCAATTGCCGGAGATAGCCGGCCAACGGACCAGCGGCTGTTCCCGTTGCTGCATCTTCATCGATCCCGATGCCGGGATTAAAAAATCTTGTTTCAGCCAGGTGATGGCCGTCCTTTTTATCGGTTGTAAAAAGGTAACAACCTTCAAAGCCATACCTCTCCGACGCCTGTTTCAGCAGCGTCTTATTGGGGACGGCCTGTTTCAGAAAGTCGCCGGTTCTTATCGGGACCATCAGATGCGCAACCTCGGTGCTTACAACAGCCGGCTCCCAGTCAAACAGGTTCAGCGCAGCCGGGTCAAGTCCCACCGCTTTTGCTATTATCTCAGCCGGGACGGTTCTGGCCACGACAGCCGGCCGCTGTTGCAGGGCTACAAATGGAAGCCCCTTTTCTATCGTGACATGCAGCGGTATCTTTTCAGCTTTCATGATCACCCATTGTCCGCCTTCCTGCTCCCTGAAAATATCCCACTCTTTCAGAACGGCCAGGCAGACAGCGCCCAACAGGTTATGCCCGGCGCCGGCTACTTCAAAGTCGCCGGGTGTAAAGGAGCGTACCCTGAATGCCTTGTCAACAGGTGAATAGTTTACAAAGGAAGTCTCTGAATAACCGAACTCCCTTGCGATAGCATGGTATTGATAAAGCTCCAGATCCTGCTCACACCATACCACGGATAAGGGATTGCCTTTATAGGGCTCGCTGGTAAATACGTCGAGGATATAATATTTAAGGGATGTCATTCCCAAATATAAGCCATCCAGCCTTTTGTCACCCCATGAACAGGGGGTTGGATTCTCAGCACTTTATGCGTATCTTTCACGCGCTGACACGAGTCAACCCAATTCAACCTATGACACCAAAAACACGCAAAAGACTCCTTCGTTTTATTCTGATCCCCGTATTATCCCTATTGATCCTCATTGGCATAGCCGTAGCCATCCTTTTTACCCAACAGCAACGTCTCGTCGGGCTGGCTGTCGACCAGGTGAATAAAGAGCTGCCGGGAGAGCTGACGGTAGGCGGCAGCAACATCACTATTTTTCAGAACTGGCCTTATATCTCGATCGGCTTACAAAACGTAAAGTTCTACGCCTCGAAACAAACCAGCGAAAAACCCATCTACGAAGCCGAACGGATGTTCGTCGGTTTTAGCCTGCCGGATATCCTGAAACAGAAATACCGGGTAAAAGCCATCGTCTTAAAGAATGGACGTTTACAGCTGGTACAGGACACCGCCGGCCGGCTGAATATAGTAGAAGCAAGTCGTATACAAACCGATTCGACCCCCTCTTCCGCCAGCAGTAGCAAGCAAATGGACCTGGATATTAAGAAGTTTGTGCTAAAGAATATGGATATCAACTACCTGGACAATCAGAGCCGTCAGCATATCAGCGCACATATCGACAGGATCCAGGCATCCTTCCAGCTCGACAGTAATTCAAAGGTCGCTGCCGACCTGAAAGGCGCCCTGCTGCTGGATTATACCCGACCCGGAGATACGACCTTGTTCCGGCACAAACACCTGGAGACGGACATACAGCTGTCATACGACATGCCTCGCAAATTCCTGAAGCTGACAGAAGGAAAGCTAAAGCTCGAAGATGCTGTTTTTAATATTACCGGAACGGCCGATCTACTTCATGACAATACGGTTGACCTGAAGATCGCAGGGGACAAACCGGATTTCAGACAATTGTTTGCCTTCGCTCCGTCGCAAGTGGCAAAAGAGCTGAAGCATTTCAAGTACGATGGCCGCCTGAGCTTCCAGGCCCTGATAAAAGGGAAGCTGAAAGACGGGGAAATGCCAGGGATAGAGCTCAACTTTTCCTGTTCGAATGCCTGGCTGCATAATACAGAAGCCAATAAAAAACTGGACTCCCTTTCCTTTACCGGTTACTATAGCAATGGAGCGGCACACTCCCTAAAAACATCGGAGCTGCGTCTAACAGACATGCATGCCCGCCCGGACAAGGGTATATTCAGCGGGAACTTTGTCATGCGTGATTTTACCGATCCCAAGATACTCATGCAGATCAACTCCGAGCTGGAGCTGGGATTTGTCGGCGCCTTCCTTGGTATAAAGGACCTGCAGCGTATTACGGGTTATATCAACCTGAAAATGGACTTTAAGGAACTGGTAGACCTTAGCCTGCCCGAAAAGTCGATGGCCAAGCTCACCCAGGGTATTCAAAGTGAGCTGACCGTAAAGAACCTCACCTTCCGGATCCCCAACTATCCCTATATCATCGAGAATCTCGATCTGCATGCAGCCATGAAGGACGGTCTGGTAAAGCTCGACTCCATGGAATTTAAGCTTGGCAACTCCGACCTTCGCATGGATGGATCGATCAGCGACCTGCCGGCACTTTTTCATCACCAGGAGAAACCGGTCCAGGTGAACCTCAACGTCCACAGCAACAAGCTGATCTTTAAAGAGCTGCTGGCCTTTGATACAGCCAGGAGCCGAAAAGCGAAGGAAGAGGTCTATGGCTTTAACATAGGCTTGTCGCTGGAAACTTCCGTCAATGAGCTGCTGCACCCCTCACCTTTACCAAAAGGGAAATTCAAGCTGCAAAATCTCTATGCGGTCTTTAAACAATATCCGCATGCTTTTCATGACTTCGGCGCAGAGCTGACCATCAATGATACGGCTCTCCTGCTTCGGAATCTCCAGGGCAGCATCGACAGCAGCGATGTCAAGTTTAACGGCCGGGTCAACAATTATCAGCTGTGGTTCGAAAAAGTGAAAAAAGGTAAAACCCTGATCGCCTTTGACCTCAAGTCCCAGCACCTGGCTATGAAGGATCTGCTGGGCCGCCGCAGCCGTGAATATGTCCCCAAAGACTACCAGGAAGAGGTGGGCTCCAATATCTGGCTGCGTTCGAAGAGCGAGCTGCGTTATGACTCGGTGTTCCGGTTTGCCAACATCAAGATCGCCAATATTTCCGGCGCCCTCAAGAAACATCCTTACAAGCTGGATAGCATCAGCGGGAACATAAAGTTAGGGACGGATAATTTTGTAAAGATCGACACGCTGAAAGGAAAGATCGGGAACAGCGATTTTAACCTTAGCATGCGTCTATATACCGGGCAGGATACGATCAGAAGGAAGAAAGAGAATTTCCTTCAGTTCTCCTCCCGGCTGCTGGATGTGGATCAGCTGACGAACTATGTACAGGTAGCAGAGCAGACAGAGACCGAAACCGCGAATTCGGATAATCCTAATCCCATTGTCACTACCGTCGCAGCTACGACCACACCTGCTCATACCGATGCCTTTAATATTTTCAAGATACCCTTTATCGATTTCAATGCAGCGATAAATATCGGACGCATCCGATATCACCACCTGGGTTTAAAGAATATTTCCACCAGTATGCGGATGATGGCCAACCAGAACATCTACCTCGATACGCTGAGTGTGGAATTGGCCGGAGGAAGGATAACCGCGAACGCGCATTTCGACGGCAGCAATCCAAAGAAGATCACGCTGAAAAGCAGGATCGGCGCCGAAGACCTCAACATTGAAAAGCTGATGATAAAGCTGGACAATTTCGGGCAGGACTATACGATCAATAAAAATCTAAAGGGTACGCTGAGCGGGCAGATCCAAAGTAATCTGCTGGTGCATCCGGACCTTACGCCGATAATGGATCAATCCGAAGCGCTGATGGACCTGGAGATCATCAATGGTGTGCTCGTGAATTTCGGACCCATGCAGGCCATGTCCTCCTATTTCAAAGACAAGAACCTGACCAGGGTGCGATTTGATACCCTCCGGAACAGTCTGACCCTTAAGAACGGCGCCTTGTATATACCCGACATGAATATCAACTCCTCCCTGGGTTTTATGGAGATCTCCGGCCGCCAGTCGCTGAATATGCAGATGGAATACTATGTGCGCATTCCCCTGAAAATGGTTACGCAGGTTGGATTCCGCATGTTGTTTGGCAAGAAGCAGGAAGAGGTGGACCCGGACCAGGTGGACGCCATCGAATACCGGGATAAGGACAAACGCGTGCGATTCATGAACCTTAAAATAACCGGCACCCCCGACGATTATAAAGTGGGGCTTGGTAAGGCGAAGAAATCATGAAATCTATTAGGGTCCAATACCGTACGGAAAAGGTTTAAAAACGTACACTTCGGCGCCCAATCGGCGGCTTAGATATCTGGTTGTCAGAAGGTTGTAAATTTGGCATGGTATAAGCAGGTACTCGGTCAAACCACATACCAATGCTCCGTAATTATATAAAGACAGCCTGGCGCAGCCTCAGACGTTACAAGGCTTTTTCTGCCATAAACATCATGGGGCTTGCCCTGGGCATGACCTGTAGTCTCCTGATCCTGCTTTGGGTCAATGACGAACGCAGCATAGACGGCTTTCATGCGCATGGCAAAGATCTCTACCAGGTATATGAACGGGATTATTCTGACGGGAAGGTAGGTGCGGGTTATTCCACGCAAGGGCTACTGGCTGACGAGCTGAAGCGGGTCATTCCCGAGATAAAATATAGCAGCAGCCTGGATGATGCAGCGGCTCCCGGCGCCACCAATACGATCGAGGCCGGCAAAAAGATCATTAAGATGAAAGGGGTCTTTGCCGGTGCTGATTTTTTTACCCTATTCAGCTATCCGCTGTTACAGGGGACGCCGACAACGGCCCTCAACGCCCCCGGTGTCATTGCCATATCAAGGAAGATGGCTAATCAATTCTTTGGCGGCCCGCAGCAGGCTATAGGCAAGGCCCTGCTTTTCGACAATGCTCAAAACCTCCGCGTATCGGCGGTATTTGAAGACTTCCCTTCCAGGTCCTCCCTGCAATTTGATTTTTTAAGAAGCTGGACGGACTATATAAAAGAAAATGACTGGGTCCACAACTGGGGCAATACCAGCCCCAATACTTATGTACAGCTGCGGGAAGGGGCCAATCCGGTAACTGTCGAAGCAAAGATCAAAGAATTTATCTACCGGTATATGCCCAAAAATAAGGGCTCACTCACAGAGCTGGCCTTGCAATCCTACCAGGAGAAATACCTTCATTCCAGTTTCAAAAACGGCTATATCGACGGCGGGCGGATTGAATACGTCCGGATCTTTACTGTCATAGCCATTTTTATCCTGTTGATCGCCTGTATCAACTTTATGAACCTGGCTACAGCCCAGGCGGCCAGAAGGGCGAAAGAAATAGGCGTGCGAAAGGTCATCGGTGCAGGCCGTCCTTTATTGATCGGCCAGTTTATCGGCGAAGCCCTGCTGCTGACCTTTTTGTCCCTGCTGGCAGCCTTGCTGCTGAGTGCTGTCCTATTACCAGCTTTCAACGAGCTTAGCGGAAAGCAGCTATTCATTCCCGTTACACAACCGGTATTCTGGCTGGGGTTGACCGGGTTGTTGCTGGTCACGGGTTTTATAGCCGGCAGTTACCCAGCCTTCTTTTTATCATCCCTTGACCCCATAAAAGTATTAAAAGGTAGTCTGAAATTCAGCTGGCGCGAGATCCTTGCACGCCGGGGTCTGGTCATCTTCCAGTTCTCGCTGACTATCCTGCTGATCGTCGGCATGATCGTGATCTACCGGCAATTGAATTATATCCAGACAAAGAATATCGGGTATGACCGGGAGAATCTTGTCTATATACCTGAGGAAGGAGAACTGGCGACGAAGTATGAACTATTCAAAGAAGAGGCGACAAAGATCCCCGGCATTCTGGCTATGTCGAAGATGAGGAACTCTCCTACCGTCATCAGCCACCATAACGGAAGTATCGGCTGGCCGGGCAAGGACCCCAACCTGGTCGTGCACTTTGCGGATGAGGTAGTGGCTTATGACTTTGTAAAGACCCTGGGTCTGCAGTTGAAGGAAGGAAGGGATTTCTCAAAAGATTATCCCACCGACTCGCTTGGTTTCTTATTGAATGAAACAGCTGTACAAAAGATCGGGCTACAAAACCCGGTCGGGCAGACCATCCTATGGGGCAATCATCCCGGGAAGGTCATCGGTGTCCTCAGGGATTTTCATTTTAGCTCGATGCACAATAGCATCGATCCGCTGATCGTACGGCTGAATGAACACTGGACCTGGGGGAATATCCTTGTCCGGATACAAGCTGGCAAAACGAGAGAGGCCCTCAGCGGATTGGAGGCACTGGCAAAAACGGTAAATCCGAAATTCCCCTTTACCTATCAGTTCTCCGACCAGGAGTTTGCCAGGCTCTATCAAAGCGAACAGCTTGTCAGCAAGCTCTCGAATTATTTTGCATTTTTAGGCATCTTTATTTCCTGTCTTGGTCTGTTTGGGTTGGCGACTTTTGCCACGGCCCAGCGTAGAAAGGAGATTGGTGTGCGAAAGGTCCTTGGCGCCTCGGTGACCGGCCTGACCTTTATGCTGGCAAATGATTTCCTGAAAGTCGTGGCGCTGGCCATGCTGGTGGCATTCCCTGCCGCCTGGCTGATCATGAACAAATGGC
>Ga0307510_10000613_pt1 | contig 36181 bp, 36 predicted proteins | sample 12_EM_MG_FD_207224 | JGI IMG/M metagenome (GOLD analysis project Ga0307510, IMG submission 207224) | Populus trichocarpa ectomycorrhiza microbial communities from riparian zone in the Pacific Northwest, United States - 12_EM | ecosystem: Host-associated > Plants > Roots > Unclassified | place...
AACGTTATGAATGCCCCCCCCCCCCCACAACCCAAAAAAAAAAAAAACAAAAAAAAAAAAAAAAAACTTCGACGGCCTTGTCGCCGTGCCAACTTCGTCTCTGGGGTTTTTCGCCTGTCAAAACTCTCCAGGCCTCAGGTCACCGACTGCGGCATTCAGTATGCTCACTCAGTAAAAAACGCGGCAACCATTAAACTCCTTCGGCTTCGGAAATTGAACCGTCCGTCCAACCCACAGTTCCAACAACAACCTACCCAACCGGGCCAACCCATTCGTCCTCCGGAGGTCCCTCGATTAACATTCACGTAACTATACCGCCGGTATGGGCCGGGCGCTGCGCTGCGCGGGAAGGGGGGCTGCGAGGGGAGGAACCAACTCCGAATAATTTATCAGGACAAGGCCCCAGGAGGTGGTGAGTCCCGGTCCACTTTGTATGATCCGATGGCGTTTGCGCGCGTTTTCAATATGGGGTGCGCGGGGAGAACAAATTCATCAGACAAGGCACCCAGGGGCTAAGTCTCGGTCCACTTTGTATGACATGATGGCGGACCAGAACAATTTGTTTTGCACACGCATTCCATATGGGCGCGGCGGGAGATTGGGGGAGTGGCGATATAAAGTTTTTGTTGGTACGTCTCTGTCAATCAATGTGGCTGGCCAGGTCGCACAGGTCGTGGTGCAGAGACTGCAAAGCGGCGGTAGCCCCGTATCGTGGTGCGCCGCTCAGTAGTAATACGTTATTACGCACGACCCGTCACGGAGGGATAATAGGATACCCCACAACCCCATTCGACCAAAGTCCCTCTCACGCAACGCAACCTTGCCACGCGCTGCACAACCCAAAATCAGCATGTGCTTACTGTACTTTTTTTTAACCGCACACCGCATTGCAATAAACTGTGATGAGAAGAAGCAGCAGCAGCTAGCAGAAGCAACGCCGGCAGTTGCGATGGGATGCCCGCCAAAGAACCTAAGCCCTGAGCCTGAGAGCGAAAAGATCTTCGAAGAGAAAAACAGCCAGACGGATGGGCTGACGACCCGCATCCATAACATAACACATACGTAACGTACAACATTGTTTCCCTCACAACAACTTGAATCCGGAAAAAAAAAAAAAGCAAGACCCCAAACACCGACAGAGTAACTCGAACGGCCCCAGTACTAAAAATAAAAAAAGAAGTTTACCTCGCTCAAAGACGGCCGCAGCAACGTACGCATACGACAACGAAGTCGACGAACGAACCCTTGGCAAAAGCAACCACTGGCAGCAACCCGTGTCGTGTCCCCGCGCCCCGTGTTCCCACCAAGCACGGGTACTTACAGCACCACTCCATCACGAGACGAAGAAACTTCCAGTTCTGTAAAAAAGAGGTCGACGACTCGGAGAAACGGCACCAAACCCCCGACCATGTTTCGTAGAGGGTTTTGCCAGTACCGGTACTGTACCGTATCATACGAGTCCGGCGAGCAGCGAGTAAGCACAGTTACGTATTGCGCTCGGGGTGGGGGGACTCGGACTGGGTGCCCATGAATATGTGAAACCAGCTGGCCGCTACGGGGCGACATGATACCGTACGCGTCATCCATTCATGCTGCCAATTTCCTGGACAACCAACGGACTTCCCTTCCAACTCGGCGCACGCTGCTACTATACAGTACAGTACCAAGGCCTGACTACCTCGAATCATTTCTTCGTGACAGTCATTTATCACGCCAAGCATATGGTGATGGTAGTATATTGCGCGGGTGTGTATTGGTATATTGCGTTGGTATCACAAAGGTAAAGAAAGAACGTAAAGGAAAATGATGGTGAAGTAAGTTGGTATGGGTGGTAGACGTACACGGTTTTAACACATTAAAACAAAAAAATCCTCCATCTAAAGAAAAAGAAAAGATCCAAAAAATCGTACATTATATCCACAGAGATGAGCCAAAACCAAGAATGAAATGACTGACTAGATGCGGGACGTGTATGGAAAGGAATGCGATGGGGATGACTTTTTGCATGGAAGCCCCTATAACAAAGGGGGCCAACGGTTTTACCGTGAGACGACCACTAGTGCTGCGCCGTCCCTACAGAGGGTACGTGACAAGTTGGAGGAGAGGCGGGCTCAGCAAACATCCACATGCCACCCTACATTCGAAATCCCCAAAAGTTCATCAACAGCCGAACAAAGTAGGAAAAAAAAACCGCGCACCTTGCTATGCATGGTAAAGTTGATCGCCGGGTGGATCTTCTCAACGCCCTGGCGGCCTGGCATGCCCGCCCAATGAGCGGGCGGCAGCGAACCCGCGGGCATAAACTCGGGCGCGAAGCGGAAAGCCTGGAACCGTTGCAAAAGGCGAACAATAAAGTAGCCCGCTTGGTTGAGCGCGAATTCCTTTCCCAGACACTGCCAGAGACGCAATCGGTCAGCATTAAATTCGAAACACGAGGGCTGTTGGAGGGACAACTCACAGCACGCGGACCGCCATAAAACGGTGAATACATGAACGGTGTCCTCGTAATCTTGTCAATGAGGGCGAGATCCAACCACCGCTCTGGGCGGAAGGCTTCGGCGTCGGGACCCCACAAGTCTGGTCGTTTGTGTGCAAGGAGGGAGGCCATCATGATCTGCGTCTTGGGCGGGAGGTACAGCTGGGTCGTGCTCGGGATGACGAGTGGTTCATCGACCGAAGTGCGCGCAACGAGCGGGGCGGACGGGAAGAGACGGAGGGTTTCGTTGAGCACGGCATGCACTGTGTGACGTATACCCATTCAGTCGCCAACGGAAAGCCAAGAATGGTTAATTAAAACGTACAATATTGCATTTTCTTGAGATCTTGGAAGGTGGGTGAGCCTGCCGGCCCAAACGTGTCGAGGACCTCTTCCCTCAGACGATGGCACACATCGGGATGAAGTGAGAGGAAGTAAATCACAAACGAGAGAAGGGAGGACGTCTATGACCGTTTTTAGTTCGCGAGACCCCGGGAACCCAAACATCGGGCGCTTACGGTGTCTCTCGATGCGATAAGGAAAGTGATAAGCTCATAGCGTATGTGCTCAACATCTGCAACACGTGTCTCAGACGGCCACGAGGTGTGAAAGAAAACGACAAAGCTACACACCGTCAGTCCGATCCGCGAGGTAATCTAAAAAGACCGTTTCATCGTCTCGCGCGCTGACCACGGTGGCATCTCCTTTCGCTTCCCTACGCTTGGCTTTGCGTTCCAAAGCTCGCCTCACGTGGGGCTCCAGCCAGTCCATAATCACTTGAATAGGCTCCTCGGTCTTGTCCTTGAACAACTCGAGCAACGGCCAGGTGTCACCTTGCACGCCTCGACGTGTGATAAGGACTGCGACAGACTCAAACGCATTGGTGAAAACGTCCCACTCGCCGGCACCGTCGGCAGGAGCAGAACCCTTCGGACCAAGGACGACCCGTCCGGGTTGGGTCAGGGGCTGATCAAGCGTGTTGAGCGCGTGGCCCCACAGAAAGAGGGCAGCGGCGTCGAGGGTAAGACGCTGCAGGAGGTCCTGTATGTCTACGGGAGCGTAGGCTGCAGCACGGCTCGCGATGAGATTGAGGGTCTTTCCGGCAGTTTGCTCAAAGATGTCGAAGTCCGAGATGCGTTCCTTTGTGAAGAACGGGCGGGCAATTTGGCGGCCCTGAATGAAAAGGGTGAGCTCGGAAAGAGAGCGGGTAAGAAGCGGTGCACGCACGATTCTCCACCGATTTCCTTCGCTGGTGAGAGGTGAGCATAAAGGCAATCAAAAGAAGCATCATAAAAACGCACGCGTTGAACAGGCCCGTTCCCAGAAGTTTATCGCTGTCAAAAAGGGGGGGGAGGGGTGGACGAGCGCTTAGAGAAATGTAAGGCGCCGGGGGAAACCGAAGGAAAGACGTACATGCGCTCGTGCCACAGGATGCCCTTTTCAAAGTGGGGGAAACCGGTGTGTGCGACGAATCTGAAGACCTTCTCGTCCATGGAGATGATCTGATTCGAGCGAGTGAGTGAGTAGCCTTGTTTCCCGTCCGCGGGAATGAGAATACGCCGTCAAGTCACGGGTGCTCACCTGATCATCCCAGAAGAAGCGCGTGTTGAGCGTCGTGCAACCATATTCCGCAAAGAGGTCGGCGAAACCTTGAAGGACATACCCATCCTCGAACGATTTGAGCATGCGAAGGACGACGTCAAGGTTACCGGGCCAGCGACCGCGGACGCGCGTGATCGGCTTGGCGCCCATGCGGGCGGCCTCCCTGTCTTGTGCCCATAGGGTGTAGTGGGAGCGGAGGACGACGGAGATGGGAATGCTGAGAAGAGCGAGGGATGAATAGCACCAAAATGAGGACGATCTGCAAACGAGGTGGAGCACGAGGGAGGTCAAGAGCGGAGGGACGAGGAGGGCCTTGGCGAAGGAGATGAGGATGCGCTTGCGGTAGTCCGGGATGGTCTTCTCAAAGGCGGTGAGTTCGCGACGGGGTGGCATGACTGACTAGAAGCTGAGTATGTTGGGTGTGTGCGTATGCGAGTGAGAGGAGGGCGCGAGGGAGACTGCGAGCGGGTCGAGACGGGATCGATTATGAGGCCGGAGAGGGCTCGCGCAGCGTAACGGACCGAAGTTCCGAGACGGGGATCTGGAAGAGGGATTACCGGGATGGAGGAATATCCGATGGATTGTGAACTGAGCGTGGGCTCGCGTGGGGTTGTGTATTTACGCAGGCAGAGCCAGGGCAGGAAAAGAGAGAGCCCCCGATCGTTAACAGGCACTTTACGGCCGCCCGCGTTGGTCAACTGTTGTGCGCCCGTTTATCACCGGCTTCTTGAGGGTCGAGATGAACCCCTGGAACTAGAAGCAACGAACAGACGGTGGACCCAGGGGGAGTTGAGGGCGAGAGGGGACTAAACGAGAAGCTGGTCCAAATGAAATATAAGTAAATTCGTTAACCCAAAGATGTCTCTTCTGCAAGTCATCTCAAAGGGAGTAAACGTTTAGGGCAACAAGGTGATGGGACATCGGTTATCGCCCTTTCATCGATCCACCGTGTCCCGAGTACTCGGCCAAAAATGATCCCTGTCAGTTGTCAACAAAACTAAAAGAGGCGTGCTGCCAGTTGACAGAAATAACCACGTACTCAGGTCCCTCGTCCGCCCAGGTGGGGAAAAGGCGGTACCGACTTTGTATTTATCTCCTAAATCATTACATACGATACAGTATGAACCCTTCCACGGGACTGCCATGCTAATAACCCACACATCATCAGCTCTGAATGAATAATCATCATCTTCATCACCACTCACGTCATCCAAATAGTCGTTCACCTGGACCAGAAGCTGGTCTTGCTCCATATAGATCGCTTTGCATCCTGGCTTGTAAATCATCATGTCCAAGTGCGGAAGCGCCGTCCACACGTCCTCACGGAACCATTCGCCACCCAATATCGTGCTCTCTTCGGTGATTCTGCGGCTACCGCTCCGGTGGTATCGATTTCCTTCTTCCACTTCCTCGTCGGAATCCCCTCTCCGTCGTCGTTCCACCAGTACTCCTCCTCCCTCGTCACCCACTTGACGATGGTCGCCCGTGGCTGCCACCCCTGCCGTCCTCGCTTGCCGAATCCGGTAAGTGTTGTAATCATAGATACGTATTTGATGACTGCGATGGTCCACCGTCGCCCTGCGCTCGCCCAGCAGATCACTCCACTCGAAAGACGTGTGATCCGACATGCTCGTGGACCGCGGACCCCACTCGGCCCACGGCACGGCATCGGTATCGGCGGCGGCGTGAGCGAGCAAGGTGGCACAACGCACGACCAAGTCGAATATGCGCGCCTCTCTGCAGCTCCCCGTGATCTGCATCACCACGCTCACGATGCTGTCCCGCGTCGACTGGCGGAACTGTCGGCGCGACGGCGCGCGACGGTACTCCGGCCACGGTCCGCGTGAGAACGGCTGGTGCCCCGGGTGCTCGCCGACGCAGACGGCCCAATCCGGACGGGCGCCGTCTTGCAGAGGCGGGAGGAGAAGCGTGCACAGCTTGTCCATGTGCGGCTGGGAACCGTCGCTGCCACCTGTCATCATTATTGTCATGTTGGATATCCGGCAGAGTTCGATTCCGGGTGGGTCGAGTTGGACGAGCGCAAAGACGTCTTCTGATATCATCGTCGCGATCGATCCATATTTCCCCGCAGGATTGTCCCGGAGCTGTCACCGCGTCATCAGGATTATGATAATCATGTCATGTGTGGTGAGAGAGAGTAGGAATGAACGACGTCGGGTGGGGACGGGGGAGAAAGAGGGGGAAGCAGGGAAGGGGAAGAAGATGACTGATGATGCATCGATGATGACTTACGAGGGTGACCGAGCCTCGCTTCCATGCAATCAAGTATAGCTTGCACAGGCTATAATCGTCCTCACCTGGCCCGCCGATCCACAACAAGAGATAATCGCCGAGCACCTGCGTCTGCGCCATATTGTGCGCCGACGCGCCGGGAACCGTCCAGCCTATCGTCGGCACCTCGGCGCACGGATGCGACGTCCCATCCCGGAAGCGCAGCGGACGCACTTCCATCTCGCTCCTTATCCTCGTTTCATTTACGCCCACTTCGCGCACGACTCTCGCCCTAACAATTCCGTCCGTGAGGGGGTGAAGTGAGTGTGAATGAAAGAAAAAAAGTGTGTGACACGCACGAGATGGCAACGGCCAGATCCAACTCTGTCGAGAGCGCAAACACGACCACGTTCCGCACGGGAACGTTGATCGTCGTCCACTGCGGCGCGGCGCCCCCCTCTTCTACCCCCTTATTCCCGCAACAACCACTTGAAGTTCCCCACGCACTGGTACTGGTACTCACTGGCACGCCCTTATCCGCCCATCCACCCAAATTCGCGTGCACGTCCAGATAAGAGTATCCAGCGCCGCGCACACCGGGTCCCTCCCTAGCCGCAGCAACGAACCAAGGCCCAAACGAAAAATGACAATGATCATCGTCGTCATCGTCATCATCATCATCGTCATATTCATCCACTTCCTGCTCCACCACCTCCTCCCACCCATGATCATGATCCGGCTGCCCGACCACCGCCACAGGCCCAGTCCCACTCTGCGCTTTTGGGACGGGGACGGGGACAGGGCCCGGAGCCGGACGCGGACGCGGAGCCGAAGTCACTTCGGCCGAGCGCCCCGATCGCAGCTCGTAGCGCGACGGCATCGCAAAGCGTCTATTGGGCTCGCGCGAGCACAACATCTCGTCGAGCGTCGTCCACGCATCATTCCACGCTTCTAGCGCCTCCGCCCTCTCCGGAATCGTCATCGCCATCGCCATCGTCTCACCTACACCTACACCCACATCTGCGTGTGCGTGTGCGTGTGCGTCTGTTGAGGGCACGAAAGGGTCGTATACGCCCAGGAGAGCGGCGCGCTCGATGTATCGCACGAGGGGGGATTGCGCGATGAAGGTGTTGAGCGCGCGGCAGGTTTGACGGCATGCGGAGAGGGTGGGGGCGTCTTGGTGTGAGAGGAGGACGAGGATGTGTTCGATGAGCTCGGGGGGTAGGTCGAGTAATTGCGTTGGCATCGTTCGTTCGTGGACGCGATCGATTATGCAGCAACTTGCATGCACTACTTGTCGAGTGCTGCTCTCATTGGGGAACTCGGTAATCTCGGCCCGCACAATGGTAACTACCCGTGGCGTGGTATCTATCCTACTTACTAATTCAATTACAACAATCGATTAAATGTGCTCTCTCTCCTATCACAGACAATGCAGAAGGAACTTCCTTTCTCCACCCTGGAAAGAGAAAAAAAATCGGTCATCTCATCGAGAGTTACAAGGGGTTTGCTTTGCTTACCTCTGCGCGCACATCCGCCAGCAGATTATCCTCATCCATGAAAATCCCCTCGCAATCCGGGTACGGCGTGACCGTCTCGACGTACGGCAAGCTCGACTCGATATCGTCGCAGAACCACTCGCCGCTGCGAAACGTCGACCTCTCGGTGATGACCTTCATCACGCTCCCGCACTCGAGCTTGAGCTCCTTCTCGGGACCACCCGTCCGCGCGAGCGCGAGCCGCACGCGGAACGGGTTGTAATCGCGCACCGTGATGAGCTTCGGAATGATCTGCCCCACCGTCGCGCGGCGCTCGCCGACGAGCGACCCCCACGAGTACGAGTCGTGCTCCAAGACGCGCGTGTTCGCCGGGCCCCATTCCTCCCACGGAACAGTAAGCACACCACCAACCGTCGGTCGCGCTCTTCTTTCGCCCTCGCCCTCGTCTTCGCTCTCGCCATCATTCTCCTCCGCATGCGCACTTGCGGCAATCGCCTCCGCCTGCGTTTTTTTGGCGGTGAACGTGAGGAGCGTGCGGCACCGCACGGAGAGATCGATCGTTTTGAAGTAGCCCGAGAGACCGTGGACGTGCATCACGACGCTGACGATACCGTCCCCGGGGACGGATCGCAAGTGTCGGCGCGCGCGCCTGCCTTCCGGTACCTGTCGTGTCGAGATGGCGGAGAGCCAGGGGGCGTACTCGGGCGGGTGTCGGCCCTTGGAGAAGAGGGCGTGGCCGGGGTGTTCGCCGAAGCAGGTCGCCCAGCGCAGGAACGAGCTCATGTTGAGCTCGGGTAGGGTGAGGATGCAGACGGTTTCGAGCGCCACGTCCGGCGTGCCGAGGTTGGACAGTCGGCACAGTTCGAGCATGGGTTCGCGGAGGCGGATCAGCAGGACGATGTCTTCCGATAGCACGGACAGGACGGAACCGTACACGCCCGGACGCGTTGTGCGAAGCTATAAAGGGGGGCCGTATGCATGTTGGGCTGATATCGACGGCGGGTGCGTGGGGGGAGGGGCACAGACGTACCTCTTTCACGTATCCTTCTTTCCATGCGATTAGGTAGATGGTGCATAGGGTGCCATCGTTGCGTGGGTTGGCCATTGGGTCTCCAACCCAATACAGGATGTAGTCGCCGATGACTTCCGTATCCGATACGCTGTAAGCGGACGCACCTGGGACAGAGATGTCGAACGTCGGTCGAGATGCCAACGGATGTGGCTTCCCCGTGCTAAACCACATGGGACAAATCTTCAACGTTGTACTCCGGCGGTCCGGCATGTCGGGTGCCCTAGTCGAGTATAAATCGGGCATGGGTGAGAAAAGAGGGGAAGGGAAGAGGAAGAGGGAATGTGTGAGCAAGCGAGCGAGAGAGCGAGAGATCGGCTTACGCACGAGAAGGCTACTGCGAGATCTAGCTCCGAGGCAAACGCAAACACGAGGACGTTGGGCGTGGCGACCTTGATGGTCGTCCAGCTCGCGACCTCGGTGTGCTGCGAGGAGTACGTAGAGTGCATGTCGAGAAACGAGTAGCTGGCGTCCCTGCCGTATCCCTCCAAGATGACGACAAAGTACCGTCCGAAGGAAAACTCGACCTGTTGCCGGCGAGCCTTCGGGAGGGGCGCATCGATGCGTGAGTGGGATTCGCGAAGGTCGATCTCTTGCCACGCGGTTTCCCACTGTTCGAGCGCGACTTGGCGCTCGGGGAGGGAGAAGGCTGGGCCGAGGGGATCGTACACGCCCGAGAGGGCGGTGCGGATGATGTATTGGATCAGCTGCGAGTTGACGATGACGTCGTTCAGCTGGCGACACGATCCTCGGCATGCGAAGATGTCGTTAGGGCAGAGGTTGGAGATGATTTCGATGAGGAGTTCGTTCGAAAGGGAGAAGATGGGAGGGATGGACATCGCGGAGGGCGACGAAGGGCGCGTTGTCTCTTCTAGTGGGGGTCGGCTTTGAGAGGGTCCTAAGTCGAGTTTGGGGATCCTTGATTCGAGGGATGGATATGCACGGTCATGATGATGGATAGTGTACGGGTCACCAGTTGCTGCTGATCTGATGTTGGTCATTCTGAGTGATGGGCGAGTTCAAAAAGCTCTGTGTGCCTTGTCCCCTTCTGTGGCGAGTACTCCACAAGGAAAGGCCTGGCGCTCGGATATATGCGTATTGCGTGCTCTACATTGACTCAAATTGTGTTCCTTGGATGTCAGCACAGCACACCAAGTCACCCTTACTCTCTGCTGTGCTCTCGTAGGGGGCTGTCTTATAGCAGCCCGTGTGATCAGAGTATATTGTGGCAGTGCAGTACTGTACTGTATGGTTGGGAAACCACTCATAAGGTCGATATCAAGCTCAGACACGTTCCTGATGCGGATCATACCGAAACTGTTCCAACCGTCTTTTTGTTGACCTTGTTATCGTGTCAACATAGCATGACATATAAGAGGGTCAGATGATCCGAAAAAATATAATAAAGAAGGTGGGAATATTACAGCACCCAACAGTAGTGGCTTCTAATCATCAATCGGTTCACGAGAATGTCACCATCAAACATCAAGCCAACACGTCTGGGCACACCAAGACATCACCCATTCCATTCTGCTCATCATTCACATTCCCCTCCCACGTTGTGGCCCGGCTCACGCCGCTTCATCACAACAATAAAAAAATACTTAATTGGAAAATTGGCAATTTGTTGTTGGGTGAAACATCATTTACTACCGGATATATCATACAACAAGGGCGAAACGTCCGAGGTAAAAACCAGATTTGGGTCGAGGCACCTACTGCACACAAAACGGCCTGCTTTAATCGCCCCTTCTTAATTGTTATGCTGCTCACCTGAAATCCGTTAGACCCTCTCACCTACTCGTCTACATTAAATCAGAGACCGTATTTGCTCCCACCCTCCTTGCCCTCCCATCTCCCACTCCCACCACCCTTTTTTCCCCAACAATCCCTCGCTCACCATGTTCGCTACCGAAGCCCTTTACGTCGGCGTCGCAGTCCTCACCGTGGCGTTCCTGGTCCTCCGCAGTCGTCGAGCATCAGCGCTCCCACTCCCACCCGGCCCACGCGGTTGGCCCCTCATCGATAACCTCTTCGACTGGCCATTCGAATCAGCTTGGATTCCATTTGCAGAGTGGAGCAAAGTGTTCGGTACGTGATCCCCTAACAACCGCCAACTGCGAGCCTGTGTATGCATGCCTGTCTGTATGCGTGTGTACGAGTGAGGCGTGTGCGTGTGTTACACGCGTGCCCAGACATCACCATCACGCGGGGATCACCATCATCCTTCCTGATCGCCCGAACCCTCTCTCTTCTCCTCAATTTCCTAACGGTTTTCCCGACCCGCGCAGGTGACATCATGCATGTCAAGATCTTCGGCATGCACATCGTCATCATCTGCAACTTTGATACCGCTTCCGCTCTCATGAGCCAGGCATCGTATTCTGATCGTCCGATTCTCACCATGGTCGGAGACCTGTACGTCGCTCGCTCACACACTTGTCCTGACCGACCGTGCGGGCTGACGACGATCCTAGGATGAATTTTACACCGAGCATCGTGCTTGCGCCATATGGGGAGCACTGGAAGGCGATGCGTCGCATCACGCAACAGAGTCTCAACCGCACATCCTCGCTTACGTTCCTCCCCAGCCAGCTGACGGACGCGCGTCTGCTCCTCCAGGAGCTCCTCGTCCGTCCCGACAATTACATCGGTGCAGTTCGATAGTACGCGACGCGTCTTTCTTTTTTTCCTCTCCTAAACGCCCAAAGGGAACAACGCGTTCTGACCACGTGCTTTTTTTTTACAGCGCGCTTGGCAAGAACATCATCGAGAATACGTATGGCATCAGGGTCACTTCTCCCGATTCCGAGGCATGTCTCGCTTCTGAGTTTTTCTCGGTCGTCTGCTGACACTCATGAATTGAAAAACAGTATGTAAAACTGTCCCGCGAAACCCATGAGGTTATCCAGAATGCCGTCGTCCCCGGCAGTTTCCTGGTCGACGTTTTCCCAGCACGTATGTAAAACGAGCGCTCTGACCGCCGCTGCCATGTGCTCACGTGATCCCGTCTCAAAAAAAAGTGCGCTTCGTGCCGGACTGGTTCCCCGGTGCGGGCTTCAAGCGCCTTGCGCGCGTCGCAAGGGCCCGCGGGGAACACATGGTCGACGGCGCTTTCAACGCCGCCAAGGAAGCGATGAACGGCGACGATTCGATTCCCTCGCTCGTCGGGGCACTTCTTTCGCGCGAGGGGCCCAACGAGATGACCCGCGATGAATACGAATTTACGATCAAGTGGGCCGCTGGATCGCTCTATGGCGGTGCGTACCTTCGGACCTTCTCTTCCTCATCGCTTTCGGGCATCCGCCTGGACTCACAAACCCACCTTCTCTCTCTCCAGCTGGAACAGAGTCGGTGAGTTCTATCTCCGACACCCCCGACCTGTAACACGGTCACGGTGGAGCATTCATTATTATTATTATTTGCTTATCTGCGCTGTGGCATAGACAACGTCAAGCATCGCCACGTTCTTACTCTGCATGGTTCTCTTCCCCGACGTTCAAAAGCGCATTCAAGCCGAGCTCGATGCTGTCGTCGGCCGCAAGCGACTGCCGACGTTCGAGGACCGAGCGTCGCTGCCGTACCTCGAAGCCACCATCAAAGAATCCCTTCGCTTCCACCCGCCGACGCCCCTCGGAATCGCTCATCGGCTAGTCGAAGATGACATCGTCGAAGGTGATTACAGCCGCATCATTTCAATATATACCACTCTCGCTTGTTTCTCCTTTACTTTGCTTTCCTCTTGGCCCACGGCGTGCTCGCTAACGATACGATATGTTATCAAACACAAAGGCTACCACATCCCGAAGGGATCCATCGTCCTTCCGAACATCTGGGCGATGAACATGAACGAGAAGCAGTACGACCACCCGGAAAGGTTCGACCCCGGACGGTACCTGGGCCCGATGCCCGCGCTCGAGTCGCCCGTCTTCGGATTCGGCCGACGTGCGTGCCTGGGCGTGCACTATTCCCTCGCCGCAATCTTCATCACGACCGCGTCGATTCTGTCCGTGTTTGACCTCCGCGCGCAAGACAAGGACGGGAAGGATGTGCAGATCGAGCCCGCCTTTACAGGGGGTATGTCTTACGCCCTTCCCCCCCCCCCTCTCTCTCTCTCTCAATTGAGTCTCTGACGTTTTACCCTGCTCTCTCTCTTTACGTTGGTCGGTGTTTTGACGGTCCTTGTTTCCCCCCTGTCCGACAGGGTTCGTAAGGTATGGCCGTAATGCTTTGTCACATCCGATGAGAGCTGATTGACGTTTACTTCATTGTATCCTGCAGCCACCCGAAGCCATTCCCCTGCCGCCTCACTCTGCGTTCCCCCGAATGCGCAGACCTCATCAAGGCAGGCACCTCCACGGCGTAAAACAAAGGCACGCACAGTGTGCAGTGCAGTGTGGGTCGGTGTGTGGGGCCTCTTGAACGGCCTTGCGAGACCTTCGTTTCCATCCTTGGCCTTTCTATTTGTTTTTTGTTATATGTATCTTCGTTCGTCTTCGTCGACTTTTTGCTCGCGGCTCCTTCTTGGCGTCGTCTGGCATGTACTCTTCCCCAAATGAATGTGGCTCCATCCTACTCTTCTCTCATAAAATATAAGTTACCTTTCTCGTTATATTTTTCTTATCTGCGCAACGGGGAAGAAGGACCGGCGTGTCGGTGTGTGTGTGTGTGTGTTACGAGTAATGTAATGTTGAGAAAAGGCACGCTAACGATAAACAATAACGGAGGAAGAGTGTTCTGGTCGCAATAGCTAGCTAGGCAACAAATGCAGAATGACGAGATGTGTCGGTCCTTTACTGTATAGAACATGTCCAGCCCCACGCGACCTCGGACTCGGATCTGTGTGATTTGCGATCGCTGAGCGCTGAGCTCCAAGACGCTTGCGACCGCACTGTCTGCGCTGGGCGAGAAGTCCTAAGAGTTCGGAGTGTTTGTTTTGGTGTTCAGGTGGAGAGAGCGGCGCCTCGCCCGAGGATCTCTCCACCCAGATCCGTAAACAGACTAGGTCCGTCGAATACTTCTTTCTTCGTGCGTCCCTCCTGTTCAACGGTTTTTAGCATATTAACGTGGGCATGTTTGGGGGGGGATCCCTGAACGCCTCCCCCTTAAGTTATTTGCACCCCTCCTGTCCTGCGAGGACAGAGAAAAACAATTGAGAAGAGACAGGCACGCGGCGCGGTGATGTAAGCGTACTATGTGTGTGTACACGTACGTATACACGTACTATATACAGTATGTGTGATGGAGTGAAGGATTCGATAGAGTACTGGAGGGGTGGATGCTGATAATTAAGGGGGGGATTGGTGTCCGTCCCGTCAAGGGACCGCGACGAGGGCGCACGAAGGGTATCGAGAGAGAAAAAGGAAAAAGAAACGAGATGGAGTGAGAAAAACATGCAAGGAAGCAAGGGGACGACTCGGACGACGCACTCAAATGAACGGTCTTGATCGCGTGGCGTGGAAGGCTGACTCGAGGGAGGTATAGATGATAGCTATCGACATACATGTGTCACGTCATGTCTCCGAAATCGCCATATAGCCAAATGTGTCTGGCTGGGGCTGTCTCGTTGGGAGACGACTGGTAACATTAAGGGCCCGTTTCGAGAAACCTTTTCTTTCTTCGATGCGAGATACCCAGCCAAAGGGTTTTGTGTCGCGAAATATAGTTCTGTGCGAGCGAGAAAATGTGCTGTTCGGGAAAGTTTTCCCGCGCGTGAAGATAACGCCAGCCATATGGAAATGCATGTCGTCGCTCTACCGTACACGTACCAATACCCCGAGTCCTCTTTTCTTTTTTGTCCCATACACTCTCACACTTCTCAAGCTCAAGCTCAACATCAAAAATAAAAAAACGGGGGGGGGGGAGAGGGAGGGGAAAAAATAAGGTACAACGCATGTTTTACAGCAAAACGGATACGTTGTGGCTCCCCAAGGAAATAGATAGCACGATGATACGAATACGAATGTGCGATGATGGCGTGATGGTTATTTTCCACGTTGTATAGACTCTCCGCCGCCAAGCTGTTAGCGGCGGTCCCCATGCGGCCCAAATTTTTAGTTTTAGTTTGAATTTTTTGTCATTAAAAGGAAGGAAGGGTCGGACACGTGGTTGTGGGGTGAGCCCTGGTGGAAGTGGAATACGACGGGGTGAAGGCGGGACGCCGGTGCGCATGGGGAAGAGAATGATCTACGAAAAGTACGGGAAAACCACGTCATGATGCGCTCCCCACACTTGGGGTCGTGATGGTGTGGGATCGTCAGAGGCAGGCGCTTTCCCCTTCTCCGGGCGTTTCTATTTTTTTCTAATTTCCTTTCTCGGTTCACTCAACAACCGTAGCATCTATTTTTTTTGGTTGGTTTCTTCCATGTTATCATGCCTGTCATGTCAATGCGGATGACATGCAGAGCTCGTTCTATCTAAGTTAAGGGGTTACGCAGTCGTCACTTCCAACGCTCCAAGAACTAAGGTTTGGGTCGTGGGCTAGAGGGGCAACTTGGGGCTAACAAAGGGCGTAATGCGACTTCTCTGTTGGTGCTTTTTTGACGACTCGCTTGGAAAATGCTTGACCGCGCCTCACAAAAAGCATCCATGGTCCACGGTTAGCTCATAGATAGACCGTAGATAGACAGGAAATTAACTAAATTCATGGGGCCATATCAATTGACGTTGTGCAAAACATACTTTCCCCCCTGTATCGCTAAGGCACAACTTGAGGGTGGTAAACCAAAACGTCGCTATGAAGGTGTATATGAGATGGGGTTCTGGTGTGGTGAGAGGGAGAATCCGACGGACGGGTGAAACGACGAAAGGGCATGACCGTGACGGTGAAGGTTAGCCGGCCCTGTACATGGAAATGAGGGACTTACTTGACACCAGTCCCTTGAGAAGTTCATTTCCCGGATTGCCGACCTTTGTGCGGACGACGGGTACAGTAACGTCGGGGATTTTAGTATAAACTCTGTTTACACGCAACTCAACCGGCCTCAACTGAGTGAGGATGGCTGAGAGGGAGGGAAGGAAGTGAGGTAGATGCTGATTAGGGCATCGCTAAAGGGATTGCTTAATACAGTACATGTGGTGGCGCAAGCAGGTAGGTGGTGGTAGAAATGGGGGGTTGGAAATTTGGCCTCGGCGCACGATGGATACTCAAAATGTCTAACGAGGGTCGCCTAGCAGTCTGATCAGGCGTCAACTAACCCACTTGCGGGACAAAGACGCAAGATACGCGAGGCCGTCAATCAGTTCGAAAGATACGACGAAAGATTGGATTTCCGAGCGGACGTGGGACAGCTCCTTGTTTTGGATTTGAATTGTCCTCGCGAGCGCAAGGGGCGTGCGTGCGTGGAGTGGAGGGGCGTCGCCAGCGTAGTGGGCAGACGGGCGGGGTGTGTGCTTGTGGGGAGCGCTACGATCTCCGCTCTACACCCGCCGATGCCTAGAAAGTGGATTATGAGAGAAAAAAGAAGCTGATTGGAGCTTCCGTCTTCCGGAATCCCGCGTGCTCGCTGCTGTAGAAGTCCTCCGCACGCAAACGCTTTTGCCGAGCAGTCAGGAACCGCGGGGCGCGCACCACGGGGCACTGGCGTAGAGCTGTATCCGGGAGGTCAGAGGGGAGCGTTGACAACCCGATGAAAGAGTTGGGTGTCAAAGGATGGTCCAGAAGTGGAAAGGCCAAGACAGCGTCTTTTGTGGGTGACATACAGATAAGCAGCCATGAGCCAGGGGCAAGGAAATAAATAAATTTAATATTTAATAATTTAGCGAGATGGGTCGTTATTCCCCTTTGATGTGCTTGTGTACAAAAAAGGGAAGATGAGATAAAACAGGCGCAGCCCGATTTGGGCTCTTTCATCAAAAGGGCTTCCTTCAACGGCAAGTTCGGCGCTTTTGAGAAACTGCGAACTTGTCCACGCCTGCCTTTCGACTTTTTCGATGCTTACAAGCGCTACGGGAATGGGTACATATGAGGCAGCGTTTGCCCTCTCTTTGGCCGGCACTCCTCCCCGCTCCTTCCCCGCCCCACTCTCCTCCATCGCTACTACTCTCCCTTCGCCATGGCCCTCGGCTTAGCAAGTTCTGAACTCGTCGCACTCTGTCTCGAGTCGGTCTTCTACGGTAACCCCTCTCCATTCGATTCTACCCTTGTCATCGTCATCCGATCCTCATTGCTCCCTCGCCACGTCCCACTTTGTTTCCGTTTTTAGGAGTATACGTTGTCTTGTTCGCAGAGTGCGTCAAGGTCCTATGCCACAAGCGAAGGCGAAGGGCGGGTGGGAACCACCGCCTGATCGTCGTCTCGTCAACTCTCTTCATCCTGATAACATGGGTTCGTTCCTCGCCTATATCACCACGCCTTTGGGACCTTTATTCACACATCCCCCCTACCACAGCATGAAATCGTCGATGCCATTCGCCTTTACTCGGCCTACCAGCAGAGCCAGACAGATAACGGCGCGGATTCGTACTACAGCAGGTTTACCTCGATGCTCAGTATCATGAAAACGTCTATCTATCTCGCCGAGACAGCTGTCTCCGATATGTTCCTTGTAAGTTTATCGAAGCGTTTTTTCCTCGCCAGGCGTCTTACCGGATCGCGCCATCAGTTATATCGGTGCTATGTCGTTTGGAATTCGAGCACCCTGATCATGGCTTTCCCAGTCCTTCTGTACGTTGCCGACATGGGTATGTCCCCCGATTTTGTTCCCAGCGCAGATGTTCACTCAATGCATCTTCCACCTTCCCAAGCAATGGGTATCGGGGCTGTCTACACGCTATCGCTTGTCGGGACAAGCACATTCTTCAACAACGAGCAACAGAGGTTCACAAACTCATTCTTCTCCTGCACTCTCGCTTTGAACGCCATCTGCACAGGTGCGTGTTTGTGCCTTTCATCTGACATTTCCTTTCCTTACCGGGCTTCATCAGGTCTCATTGCGTTCCAAATCTGGCGAACGCAGCGTCAGACACGCGATGCCAAGATGGGCTCCAACCTCTCTCATGTCGCCGTCATCATTGTTGAATCTGGTACATTTCATTCCTCCGCTTTCTCTACGACTGCAGCAATCTTACATGTACCTGAATGCAACAGGTGCAATCTATTTCAGTGTGTTAGCATGTGGGGTCGGAACCTTTGTTACCAAGTCGTTCCTCTTCAATATCGCCTTGGATATCGTGAGTCGTATCAGCTGCTCCCTTCCTTAATCCCCGCTGACATACTCTCCCGTAGACCTCGCCTGTAATCGTAAGTCGCGAACCTCTCAAATCATTGATTCTGGGTGTCTCACATTTACATTCCTCACTTTGATACCACCTTCAGGGCGTTGTCGTACGTCACTTTTGAAACACCATCTCGCTTACCACCTCTTGTACTCACTTCTTTCTTCTCCTCGGTTTAGTTCTCGCTTATCATTGTGCGCATCGGCCGTGGCATCAGCTCGGATGAGGCAAAGCCGGCTCAATCAATTTCGTACTCAATGCCGTCAAAGCAATCCGCTGTACGGTCGAATGGGCCGATTGTTTTCAAGTCGACTACGACGACACAGATGACAGACTCGGGAACGACCTTCAAAGGGGCCCCCGATGAGACGTACAAGATGGAGCTACGAAGCGACGGCGACAGCTCCATTGACGTGTGATCATCACCTCTTCCCAGATCCCGTCTTGTCACTCTCAATTTTTCTCAATTTGGGCTCTTCTTGTTCGCCTCTCTTCCCACCCCCATTGGTGTGGGGACACACTGTGGGGGATCGGGGCATTTTTTTTGTTGGCTCTAGGAGGTGGGGTTTTCTGTGCGTTCAATAACTGATTCAACTGGAGTGCATAAAACTAGCTATTTTGGATTTGTACTGATGTTCTTTGGTCGCGCCGCGTGCTATTTTCTTCGTCCACCGTCGCGATGTTGCGCCCCCCCTCCCGCCCCCTTGGACAGTTCACCACATAGTACTTACGGTAACTACCTCAGCATACCCCGCCGTGGTATTCGACGAAGCATCAGAAGATACAAAATTAGACATTCCTCAGACTCACTCCCATTGTTTTTTGATGCCGATAGAGGTTTTCGTTGACATGACTTAAAAAAATAATTAATAAAAATTGTAATGTGTTTTGTTTGACAGACAAGACACGACAGCTTCTAAGGAGTTGTCTTGGAAAAATTTCATTCTTCCTTCCTAGAGAACCTCCACCGCACCGCCTCGTGTTGGCACCTGCTGCAAGTCATTTTCCCTCCGTGGTTTGCGATAGGGTCAGGTGGCTTGCGAGGCTTCTACCGTGATATCCCGCCTGTCATCGCCCACCCTACGCCACCCGACATGACCGAAAGAGCTGAGAACGAGCGAGCGGATACTTACTGACCGTGCATCGAATTCAAGTTCCAAAAGGACCGCTCTTCGAGTTCAGAAGCATCTCGAAGCATCCGGGTCCCTTCCCCGCACACACACGAATTTGAAAAAAAAAAAAAAGAAAAAAACGAAAAGTGAACGCGGCGGGTTCCAGGCCGCGGAGCCCTGGGAAAGCAAGAAGAAAAAGAAAGTCTTTTTGCATGCACGCGGTACAGTACTACAGTATGGGGTTGAGGTGAAATTGAGTTGTGGAAAGAGAGTGTTTGTGCCTTTCTTTTCACCGGTGTCACGTTGTGAGTACCTCCGACCTGCGCGGAGTTCCGACTGTTTCTTTTCTTTCTTTCTTTCTTTCTCCTTTTTTTTTGGAAGCTTCTTCTCGAACGGTCCAACAAATTGCGTTGCTGAAGAGTTGATCCGGTGTAAAATTGGATGATACTGGTGCCGAGCTCGTTGGTTGGCTTGGAGGTTGGGGTACACGTACACAATTTAGAAATCGTTGGTACCTTGGCAGGCGGTTCAGGCCGGCCCGAATGTATGCAGTGCCCTACTAAAATGGACCGCTGTAACATTCAATACGACATCCATCCATCACAATTTTTCTTATCATGCTGTAAGTGCAGTATAAGTTTATCCACTTTGTCCGTGGTCGCTGTCTCTGTCGCGCGGCCCAATGGATTTAGCGACGGCGACAGCGTGTACCGGGACATGGTACCCTACTTTGCCGGATGGTAGGCACAACATGAGAAGTACAGAAATGTGTAGTGCTTACTGTCTTACTGCACGCATCAGCCATCGTGATTGAGCGCTTGAGCAGAGTCAGTCATCGTCAGGGGCGGGCGACGTCCGCGCGGTGATATCGCCGACAGACAGCGAGCACTGCGCAATATGTCCTTTTCTCGTGATTGGTTGAAGCTGCCAAGTCGCTGACAGACGAAAAAAAACAAGAACTACCTTTTGGGCGACGGCTACTGTAGTATGTATACTGTAAAACTACAGTTAGGGGTCCTCTTACCCGTCGCGTCGGGTCTTTGACTCTTTGCCCCTGCCTTCCTTCGAAGTACAGGAGTTAATTAGCCGACAACTGACAACGAACGAGTTGTTCCCCGACAACCGCGGCTGCGACCATGGTGCATACATTCGTGTGTTGCACTGCACATGCAGGCGTTATCTTTCAAAAAAATATGTTTCAGATTGCGCAACCCCCTTCTCTGTCCAACTCGAATTGGACCTTGTCAAAACTGAAACGCGACGCAACGAGGTACCAAGACGAGACGAAATCGTCATGTCAATGTCGACGTCCGAGTCTGTACAATTACTTACGTCAGTACTCTAGCGCGGGGGTTGTAACTTACAAAGCAGTACTTGTATGTTTGTTTTCTGATTCACCAGTAACTTAACTTGTACCCACCCACGAGGAGGCCACCTGACCTTGGCACCCCACTGTCCCTTGCGCCCGTCGGTCATTGGGAAATTGGGCGTAACAGCTGCGTGCAGCACCTGCTTGCGGTGGGACGTCCTCGAGGAGGCACGACAAGGACAACGATGACCGATGACGTCAGCATCAGCTATCAGTTCAATTCAGTTATCTCCTTCCGAGTCCTTATCACTGCCAGTGCCTGCCCTGGTCTGCGCCCGTCAGTCGCTGGCGCCTGGGCCTTTTCAACTCAATCTCAGTCGACACGATAAAGTTACATTTTTATGATAAACACCACTGTGCCTGGGCTCTTACCCCCAATAGAACAAGATCAATATTGGTCTGCCTTGTTTTCCACCCAGTCGCTCAGGCTCCAACTAGGCACCCCCTCGCAAAGTGGAGTATGTTTACTTTACATTTATGCAATGACTCCGTGTATTGCACTGCCACGACGTATCGATCGCCGTCGTACATTCGTATCGTACTAGACCAAGTGCTGCACAAAGCACGGTCACTGACTGGTGCAAAGGCTGGATTTCTGGGGTGGTGGCTAATTGGCAATTCCGGTATCCCTTTTATTTTTCTTTCTTCAAGCTCTTGTTCGTTAACCTTTTTCTTTGACATAACTTGTCCATCATCTCTCCCACCTCCGTTCCGTTTACGGTCCTTTTTCCCTTTCCTTCTTTAGCTTCCACTGCATCTCTGGCCAGACCACGGGTGTTTCTATCTTTCTTGACGCTTTGTTCGACAATCGAAAGTTGAGATGGATGCTTCTCAATCGGCAACGAGATCCCGTATCCTCTCAGTGCCCATTTCCTTTCTCGAAAGGTACATGATCATTCACGGGTCCTGTTCGGTACTGGAGTTTTGCCTGCGGCCGCAGGTAAGGCTTCGCATCACCTCTTCACGCCCTTCTCCTTCTCCCATGGCATTTGCCTGCCGGTCGCATACATTTATTTGGGCATTTCCGAGATCTCGAACAGCTGCAAAGCCGAAACTAAAAAAACCGATCCATAAAGGATCAAAGTGCTCGGCCCGTACACGAAAGAGAGAACGCCCGGCAGCGCAGTGCAATAAGCAAGAGCGAACGTTTGGGTTTCGCGCTGGTACACCGAGGATCTCTCATCTTCTATTTCATCTCCCTTCATCTGTCATGTGCTGCCCCGAAACGTCGGGGACTGTTTCATGTATTGGACGTACTGTAGATGGGGTGGTCTCAAAGCGATGAAAAGGCCGTCAAAAAACAAATTCCAATTATGTCCATCGTTGTTACAGCTGTTACTTACAGTAGACAGGGTTCAAGCAAAGACAAGGGACAGGGCGCTGGCTGCCAGCCCGTTGGGTCTCGTGATGTGACTGGCATAAATAGTCATTTCTTGCTTGATACTGTATCCCCATCGAGGTTGGTTCCCCTTCAACTTCCTACATTCAACAATTCGCCAAGTGCTGTAACGATCGAATGAGGCGTCCAGGATGATCGGCTACTGTATCACGGCGCACGGCGCAGTGCAGCTCGCGACGGGCTACGCCCTCCTTTCCACCACCTTCCATCTCTTCGACACACACTCTCGGTAGCGCGCTTGTGGCCAACACGCGGCGCGCGTATCATTTAACACGTGCACACACCAATTTTCTTTAACGTGATCAGCCTGAGTGTAGGGCGTCGTCCGTATCCCATTGTCGGATGAAGGAGCGCAACACCGCAGCACCATACAGTATTCCCAATATTGGATGAAAAAAAGTCAAGACGCGACCGTACCAACATTGTTTTTTCTTTCTTTTCTCTTTCGTCAAAGGCAGCAGGCATACTGTTTTTCAATGGTGGTGAGTTGAGCCAGCAGGTTCTAAGGGTTTTTAACGTTTAATTAAGTGTTTAACGTTTTTTTTTGCCGGGAAGCCTTGGTGAGTGAAGTTTTGATTTTGTTTTGTCGGGTTTTGATTGTCGTGGCCTCAGTTGAGATAGAAAGCTGGATGTGATGCGAACTGTTATGGATGATGCGAGAAGTCGGCGGAGTGAGGGGCGGAACATAATCGTGGGAACGTTTGCCGGGGTCAGGCTCGTCAGCCGTCAGGGTCATGGCCTTTGTGGTGGTTGTGGGAGTTCCCCATTCCCGGTTCTAACCGGACGGTCTCGTCTCACGTCCTCATCCGAGTAGAGCACCTTCTGACGTTCGTCTTGTGATGATGCGCAACGATGACTAACCCCTTCTCTTTCCCTCTCCGGTCGGTAGGGTAGGTGCCCGCACCTCTCAGTTGGAGTTGGGAATCCCCATTCCCTTTTTCGCTTCCGAGCCAAGTTCCCAAACCACGCTTGGTTGGCGTCTTCCAAAAATCCCGTCTCTCATATTCCAGAACAGAAGAAGACACTTTGCGCGACCAAGAAAACACATAGCCAGAAAAAAGAACGGATTATGAAGAGAATAAGTAGTAAGTTAAAAGCAACGGCCACGAATCCCCATCGTTTTCTTCTCCTTCTCCTTCGTCGTCGTCGTCATCGCGTACATTGCAATGTCGTGGCGGGATAAGTTAGATATACAAGTTTGATTGGGGCGTGCCACACGATCCTTCTTTCCCCCAAGTGTGACATCGCCGATTCCCCGCGCAGAGAAAGTTCTTTATTTAGGCTTCGCTCTGGGGACGGGATTCCTTCACCATAGACCCAGAGACGGACTGGTTCTCGTCGGGGATGGGCTCGCCCATGCCCTGCATGGAGATGTGCGTCGGGTCGCTCACGTTCGCGCACAGGCGAACCATAATGAGAGAGTACTAGAGAGAAAAAAAGTCGACGCGTTTCAACTTTAGAAATTCGAGATTATACGAATGAGTTCCACTCACGGCAACGCCAATGACGGGAGACGCCTGATCATGATCATATGCACGGGTCAGCGATATGTGTGAAAAGTTATGTGCGCGGGGGTTGCTTCACTCACCATGTCAAGGAAGACGTTGAAGCTGTTCGAGTTGGCCGCGTAGGTGGAGATGATGAGCAGCACGGTGACCGCGTAGATCGCGCCAGACTCGGCCATGATCCTGGCTTCCCTCGTAAGGCCGAACGCCTTGCGCGAGTTGCGCATTGTGCTCTGGCGGGTCCAGAGGCGATAAGCGATGAGCACTACGTGGGAGCAGCCAGTAAGTCAACGACGAGCGGGCGCATGGGGGCCGATGTTTTGGATACGAACGTGTGCAGATTCCGTTCACGGCGGTGGTGGAGCCCAGGAAGGATTTGGTGAGCTTCTCTTGTTTCTGGATGAAGACGGTGTCGGCCTTCGTGAGGTTGGATAGGCCCTCGACGGCAGCGACGCCAGTACCTGTCCACACCAACCAACAGCAATGAGGAAACCATGTTCTCGTTCGTTCAAGAAGCGCATATACGAACCGATGTCAGCCAAGAAGATCAGGAACGGCAACAAAATCACGGTGAAGTTGCGATCCCAAATGACGAAACAGCGGTAGAGCTAAAACGACGGCCACACTCAGTCACCCAATATCAACAGATTCGGATGGCAAAGCGTGGACACTCACGATGAAGGCATCGAAGAGGACCGTGGTGATGAGGTAGAGAGAAGTCTTGACCAAGCTCAGTGCAGAGGCGACGTTGGCGTAGTAGAGGTCTGGGCCGCCGACTTCGGTATCGCGCTTAAAAGCGTAGATTACCCGGATCGCATCCGTGAGCATGTGCTGTTCAAAACCAAAAAAAAAAAAGTTATGGATCCCAGTCAGCGAAAAGGCCTCCCCCGGAGATGGCGTCATCGAGTGAGCTTGCTTACCCATGTGATAAGAACCCCGAGAACACCAGCAAGCGAGAGGAGCGTCCCAGCACCGGAGATCGCTTTACGCTTATTGAGGAGCACCCTGAGGGACGAGCAGAAGAGCGCGAAGTAGATCCCTGCAACGACGTAAAAAAGATGTTGGTTTTTTTTTTAGCACGGGCGCAGGTGGGAGGTGGTGGGGGACGGGCGGAAGGGGAAGCGCACCATAAAAGAACGACTCGACGCCGAGCGCGGCGAGTTCGGAGAGGGAAAACTCGATGGCCATAATGATCTCTCGTGCGGACTAACTGGTTGGTGACGTGACGGATGGGATGGGGGCGTTGCTAGCGGGTTCGCACTGCTGTCGCTGTCCTGCTCCGGCTGCTGGGGGTGGGATACAGTTACGGATGGGACTGGGGAGGAATTCTGGCGTGCTTCCATCGGACGTTACTTATAGGAGCGAGGGAAGGGTGGTGCCAGTCCAGTGGGGGGCAGTTATTTTGCTGACCACGAAAAATCTGAGGTGGGAGAGAGGGTTAAGGCACAGGCGCGCTGCTGGTTCGCCACCATTGCCGATTGGTGTCAGGGATGCGTAGACGCCCGGTGACCGCAACGGGATCAATCTGGCACACGGGGGTTGAGTTGGTGTGTGTGCGTGGAAGGTCATTTAGGTTAAGGGCATGCGTCGTCCCGTCCTTGGGCGTGCATCTTCATCTCCGGGAGGCGTCTCCGGGTCCCAAAGATGGAAACTCTCTTGTTCTATGAATGAAATGTAATCATAACCTTTCGGCTCAAATTCCCGAAATGGTGTTTTTTTTACTTTCTGGAATATTTTGTATCAATTATTAGTCCTTTTCACCCCCACAGACAGTTGAGACGTTTGATATGCATGATGAATGGTTAAATGATGATAGCATTGGAAATGATGGGACGTCTGTGTGCGAGGTGGGGCTACTGTAGGAGGATCTCTCTTCGTCGGTAATCGGTATCTAAGCAGTCCTTGGGGGTGATGCGTGATACGCAGAGAAGGAGTGCTACATTACAACGTGGCCAAAGGTTAAACCCAGTTTTTCCCAGGCGTATCCGTGCGTGCGTGCAGTTCGGGTCGACACCTTGTGGGACCATATTCCCGCCACCGTATATGCATATGGTCGCATTCTTCTCATTATCATTAGGGAATCAAGGGCAACGGTTTACGTACAGGGGGGAATTAACGCAGTAAATTTTTTTCAACATCGACGACCTCTCTCCAACAAACCCGGGTTCGGGCGTGCCGAGTTCCTGTGGCGAGGAGTTCGCCAACGGGGCGTAACGTCCTTGCCATCGGTGGATTAGTTCTTTTTCGACCTTTTCGACCCTGTATGGTTCTCTCTTCCTAAAAAGTAACGTCGTTTGACACATTTTGAGGGGTCAGGTGACAATGAATGAGCGCCGAGTCCGGCATGCTGGGTGGGTAAGGCAAGATCAAGGATCTCCCATGACACCATTGTGGCTGGCTGGTTGGCACATCAAACTCAGGGACGTCCTTTGCTTGCGTTAGCAGGCAGGGTTCGACATCGCTATACAGTAAGTACCCTGCGGCCGGTGATCCCCGCTCACTTTCAAAAAGTGAAATAAATGTCATATGCTTGGGCCAATGGGGGTATTAATATTGATGACCCCACAACGTTTTCTGACTGACTGAACGTTGGCGCGACGCCACTGCCAGGATGCGACCCTACCGTACGTATCTTTCTACCTGATGGATGGGTCACACGAAATCTACAGCGGGGCTTTGAAATGGTTGTCTATCAATCGATGGCATTTCGATGTGGAACGTGCGCGCGCGGCGGCGCGTGACAGTCGGTGCCAGGTTCTGGGGCACTCACGGCACGGGCTTCGACGCTTCCTTTCTCATAGTCCACTTTTGTGACGATCGAAAGGAGAAAAAGGGCTCATGTTTCAGCAACACGCGATAGTCCAGAAGACAGAAATAAGTAGCGAAACCCCGCCACTCTGAGAGAAAAGAGTAAATGAGGTCCACGATGCTATCGTGCTATCACGATCAGAGGATGCGATGTTTACCGTAAGTAAGGGCACAAGTGGCAGGGGTAACAGAGACGTCTCTTTCTCTCAGATACGAAAATGGCGATTCCACCCCGACCCGGGATAGAGCCATACCGCGTGACCCCGTGCTGTGTTGCTTGTCGTCAATGTGCCCTCGTCCAGTGGAACGGCACAATGATCTTCCTTCGGCGCCTGCTATTTTTTCCCACCGTGGGGACGCTTTCAGGGTCCAGGTTCAGGAACTACTGACTTGGGGTACTCGTTGCAAGAAGATTCATAAAATCCATGGGCTGTGGAGCGACAACCCAGGGGTGGGTGCGTGCAATGAACAAGTTGTGAAGAGCTTGCTCAGATGAACGTGGGTGAGTGGCTTGGTCAGTAAGTGGGGTTGAGTGAGGTCGGAATCTTCTAGAGGGTGGAGAGGGCGGGTCCAGTCATCGGGGGTTTGCGGATTGCGCCTCCGAGAGATCTGACAGTGCGCCCGCTGTAAGTGGCTGGCATGCATGGTGCGGCGTAAAAGGCATGCAGAGAGAGACCCTCATTGACAGATTCGGAACGTTTGCGTACTAGTATCTGCAGTACTGGACCGTTACAGTACAGTTACAGCGCGAACGGTATTTTTTTTTGCGCGCAAGAGCGTTCCACCAGCGACTGAAAACCTTATCATATCCACTTTGGCACGTACGTGGTGCGCTGTCAAAGTGCCAGTGCCAGTGGCTGGCGGACGTTCGGGATCAGTTGGGTCGGGTTCCGTTCCCAGGAGAGCAGCTCGATCCCAGGCCGCCGGTATAGCGACATTTCGAAATTGAGCGTATTGGAATTTTTAGGTTTCGAAGGTATACTTGTACTGTATGTCGGCCGAAGTGGGGTATGTCCGACAGTCAAGGAGTCTTACTGCGCATTACTGTATCATACGATTACTATACAGTAGGAACCACCCACCAGCATGGCTTTTTTCAGCGACCACGTTTAGTGGCATCGAGACGTCTGTCTGCGCCAATCTATCCATCATCGCTCTAGACTGTTCTTGAAGCATACAGTAGTTGTGCGTCGTCACCGGAACCTAGTTTCTCCTCGTCGGCTGCGTGAAGCGAGATAAGAAAGGCGTCCAAACTGCGGCGCTACAACTCAGGGGATTTCATAGCAAATCAGGGCATGTTTCCGTGATGGCTGTCGCCTGTCAAAGGCCTGCATGCGCGGGCACACATGGGCGTGGGTGGGATACGATAGGTTAGGGTTGGGTCACCACTCCTGGATTATCATATCATCATATCAGTAGGTCTGAAAGTTATCTACGACCCCGTTTCTCGGTGCAGGGACAAGTTGATAGTGCATAGGCACAGTAATGCCGTATCCATCCTGCGTACGTAGTATTAGTGGTGTCGGAGCAGGTGGTCACCAGCCTGAGCGTCATTAAAATCATTTTGCATCGTCCAGCCCCACGAGGTACTGGCACCGACTTGCCCACGATCAATTCAACCAGAATTAATTACATGTCACGCTCTCGAGAGACATTTATTGAATCAAGCAGACCAAACGCCACCCGTTAAATGATTTTGTTATTGAAAATTTTTCGAGATGAAAAGGGCTGGGACGAAACTCAAAGGTCGCTTTTGGGGGGATTTCGAACCCCAAGGTGGACAGCAATATTAATAAAAGGAACGGCAGCCGATCTCGTGAACGCGGATCTGGACCCAGTAACGTTTTCCACCGTATTTCCGCACCGGCGCACATTGACCTCGGGGAACAGGTACGCCGCCGCCCTAAATGAACACCACCACATACATGACCAAACCAAGATCCGCGCGCGACATGTGGCCTGAACCTGGTCATTCAAACGTCGACTCCAAGCTATATCTCTTCTCATCAAATATGCCATCTTCTATCGCTTTAATTTCTGGGAAGCGATACGATATCAGCGGACCCGCAAACATCACATGTACGTGCAAACAAACACTCACGCAGAGCCATGTGCGTCGAGTGGAACCGGCACAATGCAAAGTTCCCTACCGGTACGTTAGGAATTGACACTCGGAATAAGAAAGGAAGAATATCCTCTCACCCATCATACACCACGCCCGAGGGACGCCTATGTCCCGCCATGCGCCTTTTATCTCCCCCTCGGGGTCCAATCCCCAGATCGGCTTGAGGCGCGCACCGAGTTCTGGTCCAAGGATGCTGCGCATCGGATCTCGTGCATCACCGTAACTACGTGTAATAGACCACGAAGCGTGAGAGTCGGGGCCAGAAAAGGGGGCGAAAGGGTGGGCCTACCCGGTCGCAAAAACGACGACATCTGCATCGAGCGTGCTCCCGTCCTCGAATTCCAGGCCCGTCTGCGTGAAGCGGGCTATCTGGGAGTCATTCTTGAGTTTAATCTTCCCATCGATTATCAGCTGGCTCGCGCCGACATCTGTGCTTCGCATACGGTGGGCGGGCGGATGGGTTCTGTGAAACATCAAAAAAGCAGTGCCGTGGAAATCGCACCGAAGTAGTATCCACCGGCCTTGCTCCACGCGAGTAAGATGAACCCAGAACCGTCTATTCCCGTGTTGAGGCGGAAACCAACGCGGCGAAGTCCGTCCAGCGTTTCTCTAGCAGGTGGGTCCTTTAGAAGGTGGGGAAGAGTCTGGAGAATTCTCATATACTGACTTGTCGTCGTTTGCAATGTCTTCAACGATCCGCTGATGAATAGGTTTCTGAAGATAGTTTGGGAAGGACGCGTTGATCCGATCGGCGACGTCTGGCGGTGGACCACCTTCGTAATACAGGGCTAATCGCACAGGTCCTCAGTGCCAAGTTTTTCTCATAGGGGCTAATAAACGAACTTCCAAAGACACGCGTAACGCCGTGCTTAACGGACATGATATATGTCGAGCTTCGCTGGAACATCGTCACATCTGAGGAACGCTTTGGTCTCCATGGCCACACAAATGTAAAACCAGGAACATACCGACTCCATGGTCATGAAGGTCCTTTGCTATGTCGTGGCCTATCGTTTGCACTCAGAAATGAAAGCGTATCCAGGACAGATTGATAGTGAGACAACATACCAGATGTACAGGCGCCCACTACAACAACCTTTTTCCCCTCATACTCTTCGGCCTTCGTGTAATCGCCAGAGTGCACGACTGCACCTTTAAAAATTTCCTATAATAACGCCGAACATGAAATGAAGAGAATAGAATCCAACATATCAGTACCCACAGCGCCGGGAATTTTCGGGATATTGTGTGTCCCACCGCCGATGCCCATAGCGAACACGAGATGGTTCACTACAAATGAGCGTGGACCTGCATTCGCGCGCTGGATCTCCACGGTCCACTTTTTCGTTTCGGGGTCCTGGGTAGCCTTCGTAACGGTGGATGATGTCCACACATCCAGTTCCAGAGCATGGGCATAACTCTCCAGCCAATCTGCAACCTATCACATGCGTCATCAGCCCGCACCCTCCGAGTGAGTAAAAGGCCTTTACTTTTGGGGAAGGAGCGAATACTGGCCAGGTTGGGGGGAAGCTGTAGCGCGCAAAGGGAACAAAGGATTATATCGCCTGCAGAGAAAGGTGACGACTAGAGCTCACGGTAGGTACGGCATGTGGTCGTACCCTAACGAAAATTAGTCAAGGGACATGATCTGGGGATAAACTCCTCGATGGACGTACACACGGTATCATGCAAGCAGAGCGCCTCGTACCGCTTTCGCCACAGCTCACCGATGCGCGCTTCGCGCTCGACGACCAGCGTTTTGATTCCAAGGTACTTCAGTCGCGCCGCCAGTTCAAGGCCCGACTGACCACCCCCAACAATGATTACCACCGGTTGTTGGTCTGGGCCTTCGCACTCGCGCTCCCGACGCCTTTGTTCCGGCCACGTCCCATGCTTCGATTCTTGCTCCCTCAGCGGACCGGTGAGCTCCGATACGCCATGCAGACCCTCTAGGTTCGTGAAAATCGAGTGGGCCTTCCATTCCCCGTTCGGCGTGGGAACGAGGCGTAGGATGCCAGATCCGGGTCCTACGGCGGTGGAGAACGTGAAAAATGCTTGGATCCACGCAATGTCCGGGTACGGCCTCCACAGAGCTGCGGATTTGGCGTCGAGCTGGAGATTCGAGATTTTGGAGATCGACAAGCGATCGAGTAGGAATTGCTTGACGCGATTGCTGCCAAAGAAGGTGCGGAAGTCCCATGTGAAAGCGAGGATGTCGCGCCAGAAAGCGTCGTCCACCAGTTGGCCGGTGATACCGCCCACGTCATCTCTCTGTAAGCAGTCAGCAAATAATTCAAACCACTTCTGGGCTACGACAGTAGGGTCCACTTCGGGGGGCGCAGACAGCCCCAACCTTTCTAGGCTCGGCAGCTCCGCACGCTGAATGTCGGCAGCAGAACCCATATCTAGTGAAAGGAAGGATGGACGATAGTGAACAATCACCTCACACATCCATGCGCACTGCCTTCCATTTATACAGCTGGTCAGCTTGGTAAGCTACCAGGCAATCAACATATATGGAATTCTTCCCTATTGCGCCTTTCCACGGAAAACCGACGGATTTCTATGAAAGTCTGGACTAAAAAAAGTGCCAATTCGATTTGTGCTATGCCATATGTTGTCGATCGATTGCCAGGTTGCTTATCGAGTTTACGATTTGCACCATCTAGGATGGTACCATCAAGAACTTATCGGGACGGGCGTAATCATCTTGCTAAATTAGGCATATGTACGTGTTCGCATCGAGACGCGTACCAGTTGAATGACCTTCCCCTTGGCCAGTGAGTTCTGTGCGAGACTCCGATATGATTCGCATGGAAGTGTTTGGGTGGTTTGTGGACGTTGATCCTAAACTCCAGAATCGAAAGTAAGTGTCCATATAGAGTTATGCCAGTGTTATGCCACTTTAAGTAGGAGTTTGACACAAAGTTCCGATGCGTTTCTCTATGTAATCGCCACCTGTATGCCAGCTAAAACTGCGAAGTAGATGGTTACGGTGTGAACAAAAGACGATGCAGCGGCAGGGGCTAACCGACCTGAAAAGACTCGGATATGGGACGGTTTGAGACGGAACTCACATCGAACCCGCCAACGTACAAAGGAGTGGATGGCAGAATATCTTGCCATTTGGATAAGAAGTGGTCATCGGGCTAGTTACGGTGCCGTATTTCATGTGATCAACGTTGCAAACAGGAGCTGTCTAATTGTCTTCGCATCGCCAGGACTTAATGTCACGGAATCAGCTCATAGTGACATCAATAGGGAAGTGCAACGTTGCCGTCCAGGGGGGAATGTATGAAGATAGGACAGGCTACTGCTTTGGTCAATTCCTCGTTGACGCCAACTTTCGGTGCTTGAGCGGCTGCGGGAAAGAAGTGAGGCTAGTGCAGGACTGACGTTTGCATACGATGCATTCTGTCGTACTTTGACTGGAACTAAACGCCTGACGTAGATTCCTACACCTGGATATATGAACAGGCAGCCGATCGCGAGAAGACCGGCCTAATTCCCCATGACAGGCTCTGAAAGGTAAGGTTGTAAAATGTGGTTGGTGTTTCAAGAGTATTAATGTCGCTAATCTCAGTAAGATGTGCGTTGGCGCATTCGACCAGCTAGAATCACGGTGGGAGGCAGGAAGAGCGGTCGAGAATAGATGATGTGTCGGTCGCGACTAGAAGAATGGAACCCGAGAAGGCACGCAAGGCGGGCGGCATTGAGAAATCAGGTTCTTGATGTATGAGTAGCTACGCGCTAAAACTGTTGTGCCGCATGTAGGGTAGCTGTTGAGAAGCAGTATGGCAGCTGACAGACAAGCTACTGATAGTAGTCAAGCATCAAGCAAGGAGTGCCGTGCTTTGTCAGCAAGATTTCAGCCAGCTTCCTCGTCTTCCCGAGTGCAGTATAGGCTGTTGTATGCTAGGCTGCGACATACGCATTCTATGAAAATTAGAAAGAAATGAAAATGAAAATGCCCGCGACAGTCGCAACACGCTCCCCAAACAATCACGTGCGTCGGAATCAACCAGTGTTTGGTTTGAACACAGCACGTGATGGCAAAACGCGTAAGTTAGTTGAATCTGGTGTGCAGTGCAACTAGAGTTGCGGCTCTCACCTCCACCTCAGGTAACACCGAGTCGACTCCAATACTATCTCACGTTCCTCGCTGGCAGGAATTTCTCAGTGCAGTGTCATTACTCTTGCCCTCTGCATATACTGGATTCGTCCGGTAGCCGACAAGAAGGATTACAGGAGGAACAAACCTTCACGACAAACATAGGAGGAATTTGTCCGACGAATGCAGGTGGGGCCACAAGTCGTGATTCCTCCCATGTTTGTTGTGGAAGTTCTCCCTCGCCTCTGTCGTCTGCCGTATCACTCCCTTCATATCATCTTCCCTGAACGGCGTGTATCCGCAGAGCAGCACGTATGTAATGATTCTGCAACACGTACAGTAAAGGACCCGCTTCTCTGGCTGTCCGCTTACAAAGGGCGTTATTTGCGCCCTGCTCGATCTACTGTTAGCACCGTGCCCCGCCTCACTACGAAACAAGCTCTCGCGCGTCCGCCTGCTCAAGACCTTGTGCCCCTAACTGAAAATAACCCCTCAGCCCTCAGGCTATTTCCCGCGCGAGAACTTTGACCACTCGCGCGACATGAGCAGCTCCGCGCGGGCCCTGTCCTGCGTCGCCAATAATAAAAGAGCAAACCACAAGGACAAACTGGTGCTCGACTACAACGACGACGAATATGATGACGGCCGGGAGGCGGAGGCGGAGTGACATCGTAGCTCGCGATGCCGGAGACGAACGCCAAGAAAGACGACAATAGCACCTGTCGTAGCGGTTGTCGGCGTGCGGGGAATAGTTGATGTCCCTTTGCTCCACATCTCTGTTTGATCTCCTTCATCATCTACCACCACAGGGTGGGGGCTTTTTACAAGGATGGTCGGAGACCGCAACGGATGGTCGCCCCCTTCAAAATTACTCATTTTGCTTCGGATCTTTTTAACCAAGACGCTGATTCCATGTTGCGAAATACATCATTGACCGAGGGGTCTAATTCCGCACGTATTTAAATTGAACTAAAGTTACAAAGATGCTCACGACCGGAAGCTTGAATTCGGTCTTTCCAAGGATGTCTCCAAGCTATATCTTTTCTCATCAAATATCTTTTCTTCTATCGCTTTGATTTCTGGAAGAGCAGTGCCACAGAATCATCAGCAGTGGCACAAACACTCACGCACGTGCGAAAAAAAAAACTGAAGCAACTCACGCAGAGCGATGTGCGTCGAGTGGAACCGGCACAGTGCAAAGTTCCCTGTGTTAGGGGTGAGCTCGTCATTCCATTCCCTCGATGGAGGAAAAAAGAGAAAACGCTTTACCCATCATACACCACACGCGAGGGATCCCCACATCGCGCCATACACCTTGTATCTCGCCCTCCGGGTCCAACCCCCATATCGGCTTGAGGCGTGCACCAACTTCTGGTCCGAGTATCTTGCGCATCGGGACTCGTGCATCACCATAGCTGTGGGAAAGATGTGAGCAGAACTCAGCGCACGAAAACGAAAAAAAAAATAAGGGAGAGAGAAAACCAAAAGAATTCTGGCTTACCCAGTCGCAAAAACCACGGCATCTGCATCGAGCGTGCTCCCATCCTCGAACTCAAGGCCATTCTGCGTAAAGCGGGCTATCTGGGCGTCATTCTTGAGTTTAATCTTCCCGTCGATTATCAGCTGGCTCGCGCCAACATCTGTGCCAGTTGCTTCGCGTCAGCTGGTGTCTAGTGACATGTCAAAGAAGTGGTGTGTGGAAAATTCGCACCAAAGTAGTACCCGCTGGCCTTGCTCCACACGAGCAAGATGAAACCAGTGCCGTCTATACCTGTGTTGAGACGGAAACCAACTCGACGAAGTCCGTCGAGCGTCTCTCTAGGTGGATCCATCAGAGGGGGTGAAGAGTCTGAAAATACTCATACGACGGACTTGTCGTCATTTGCAATGTCTACAACAATCCTTTGATGAATAGGTTTCTGGAGGTAGTTCGGGAAGGACGCATTGAGGCGATCAGCGACGTCCGGAGGTGGGCCCCCTTCGTAATAGAGGCCTAATTCCACAGATCCTCAATTCCTACGTTCTTCACGTAGAAGAACATAAGCGAACCTCCGAAAACACGCTTGATGCCATGCGTAACAGACATGACGTAGGTCGAGCTACGCTGAAACATTGTCACATCTGAAGAACGATTCTATCACCGACGAAATATTTAGTAGAAGACCGGGAACATACCGACGCCATGGTCATGAAGGTCCTTTGCTATGTCATGGCCTATCGTTTGCACTCAGAAATGAAAGAGTATCCAGGAGAGATTGATAGAGACAACATACCAGATGTACAGGCGCCTACTACGACCACCTTTTTTCCCTCGTAATCTTTGGCTCTCGTGTAATGGGTAGAGTGAACGATCTTGCCTTTGAATTCTTCCTAAATAACGCCGAACGTTATGCGGAAATATATTGTGTGTGAAATATTAGCACCCACCGCGCCGGGAACTTGCGGGACGTTAGGTGTGCCACCTCCAAAGCCTACAGCAAACACGAGATGATTCACGACGAATGAGCGCAGCTCTTCATTCGTGCGTTCAATCTCCACGGTCCACTTCTTCGTTTCGGGGTCCTGGGAAGCCCTTGTGACGGTGGAGGATGTCCACACATCCAATTCAAGAGCATGGGCATAGTTCTCCAGCCAGTCTGCGACCTGTCACACGTGTCGTCAGGATTCATCCCTCGGGTGATCGGATTTCCCATTACTTTTGGAGAAGGCGAATGGACTGGCCAGGTTGGCGGGAAGCTATAACCAGTCTGCTGAGTTGAAGAGGCGTCTAGAAGGGCGAATGTTGCTCACGGCAGGTACGGCATGTGGTCATACCCTACCGGAAATTAGTCAAAGAATATCCGCGGAAGAACTCCTCGATTGACATACACACTGTATCGTGTAGGCACAGCGCTTCGTACCGTTTTCGCCAATGGTCACCGATGCGCGGCTCGCGCTCGACGACCAGCGTCTTGACTCCAAGGTACTTCAGTCGCGCCGCCAGTTCCAGCCCGGACTGGCCACCACCAACGATGATCACGACCGGCTGTTGGTCGGGCCCTTCGCACTCGCGCTCCCGACGCCGCTGTTCTGGCCACGTTCCGTGCTTCGATTCTTGTTCCCTCAGTGGACCGGTGAGCTCCGGGCAACCATGCAGACCTTCGAGATTCGTGAAAATGGCGTGCGCCTTCCAATCCCCATTGGGCATTGGGACGAGGCGAAGGACGCCAGTTCCAGTTCCCACCGCTGTCGAGAACGTGAAAAATGCTTGGATCCACGCGATGTCCGGGTAGGGTCTCTCCAACGTTACCGACTTTGCATCGAGTTGGAGATTGGAGAGCTTGGTAGTCGGCAGTCGATCAACGAGGAATTGTTTAATGCGATTGTTGCCAAAGAAGGTACGAAAGTCCCAGGTGAAAGCGAGCATGTCACGCCAGAAAACATCGTCCACGAGTTGGCTGAGGATCCCGTCCACGTTGTTCGCCTGGATATAGTTAGCGAAGGTTTGGAACCACGTCTGGGCTACAACTGCAGGATCGACTTCGGGCAGTGCAGACAGTCCCAACCTTTCTAGGGTTGGTAGCTCCGCATGCTCAATGTCGGCCGGGGGACACATGACTACTGTAGTAGAAGGCAAGATGAACGGTTGTGTGGAATCACGACGGGGTTGGTGTATGTC
>Ga0307510_10000614_pt1 | contig 36179 bp, 45 predicted proteins | sample 12_EM_MG_FD_207224 | JGI IMG/M metagenome (GOLD analysis project Ga0307510, IMG submission 207224) | Populus trichocarpa ectomycorrhiza microbial communities from riparian zone in the Pacific Northwest, United States - 12_EM | ecosystem: Host-associated > Plants > Roots > Unclassified | place...
AAGCGTGGCAACGATGACTCAAAGTCGCACCTCTGGTCTCCATGACGCCAACGCGGTCTACAATGGCCCTGGATTTTGCACTCATATCAAGAAGTGTAAGCGCCTCGGCTGATTCGCCCATATCTTCTAAGACTTTGACATGGTAGAGAAGCAAATCCGACTGTTCTGGATCGTAGTCTGGCACGTTCTAGGATGTGGTGAACGAGAGATAAGTAAACAGGTACACAGACTAGGGTAACTGTCGTATGTACCTTCAAGGACCGCCCGTAATGCTCCAACACCCTTCTGGCTTCGGGGATATTTCCGTTGAGGTGGTATGCCAGGGCCAACCCAATCCAATTTTGCCTCAGGTTTGGTCGTAGCTTCAGGAGAAGAAAGCGAGTGTCTACAAGGCCGTCATAGAGACGAAGTTGCGTCTGAAGATGCGCTGCGTCCCGCAGAATGTTCATATTTTCCTGATTCAAGTATAAAGTGGGCATCAAATCAGATCTGTGATCTCAACCTGTAGGACGGACATAGGCGGGAAGGAGGAAAGAAACCGGTGAAGTTTCCGACACGGACCGGCCGATCACTGTTGGGTTCGCTCGTGCCAGCTACTGCGAGCGCCAACACCCTGGGAACGTAGGAGCACACCCGAAACCCTGTTCGCAGGGCCCGATCTCAACTCACCTTGTCAAATCTGAGGGCCTGAGTGTATGATTTCAACGCCTCTTCGTAATTCTTTTCACCTTTCTGGATGAGGCCAAAGACATGCCAGACAATGTGCGAGGTCAAGTCCAAACGAACACCTTTCTTGACAAGTTCTAGCCCCTCTTCCCTCTTTCCCATATGGGTTAGAATAAGACCCTTCATACACAAAGTTTCTGGTAAGATTACCGAGAATCAGACCAACTTGTCTATACGAAGACGATACGGACCTCCGTGTTCAGGAAACTTCTTGAGGATCTGGTCAGCTGTTTTTTGACCTTTTTTGAGTTGACGAGACTCATAGAGATTCAACAGTTCCCTGAATAGCGATGATTCCTTAGAAGGAAGGGTCCTCTTGGTAGGTGTTGGGGTCATGACCTGAGTGTGGTTGGGAACGAGAGTATTGTAGAGTTTGTGTGGAATGGGTGCTCTGATAATTGTAGCTTGTTATGTAATCTACTAACAAGTGCACACAACGCGAGCCGCGTCTCGGTCAGCGCGCTGTCCTTCCTGGCTAACTGAACCTTCTCTACAGTGTCATGGTAGCTCAAACTCGTGGAGGTGGCCAAGCCTCGCCGCAAAAGCTCAAGTTTCACGATAAGCTCGCTGGAAAGGGCCTCTCTACAGATGCTCTGCTCAAGAAGCTGAAGAGTCTCCACACTCAGCTTGCGGAGCTGGACCAGGACCGCGTCGATACAGGTACCCTCGCGACGGCCCGCAAGGAGTTGATCCATAACACTATTCTCCTTCACAAGGATCGAGGGGTCAAAGCCTTCGCGGCTTGCTGTTTGGCCGATATCCTCAGACTGTTCGCTCCTGACGCTCCTTACACACACAATGAGCTCCGCGACATCTTTCAGTTCTTCTTCCGCCAGCTCGCCACGGGCCTCAGGGGTTCGGACTCTCCATACTACAACGAGTACTTCCACCTCCTTGAATCTTTGTCCACCGTGAAGAGCGTTGTCCTCGTTTGTGATCTTCCGAATGCCGAGGAACTGATGGTCGACATCTTTCGCGACTTTTTCGCTCTTGTCCGCCATGATCTCTCCAAGAAGATCGAACTCCATATGGCGGACGTCTTGGTAGCACTGATAGATGAAGCCACCTCACTTCCATCCGAGTTAATGGACATAATAATGGCTCAGTTCCTTGACAAAAATGTGGTGCGTAAGAATTTCCTTTTCCTTGCCTTGCCTGCGCTTTTCTGCGCCGAAGGGCATAATGCTTCATGGCCCAGCAAATGGGGATGCATGGCAATTACACATATGGTCACTGGATGCTGATCACATTCATCCAGGGGCTAGACAACCCTGCCTTTCGCCTAGCCGTTCAAGTCTGTAACAACACGTCAGATAGGTTGCAGCGGCATGTTTGCCAGTACTTCACGGAGATCATTGTTCAGCATGCGCCCGATGAAGAACTCGACGATATCAGAAAAGCACACGAACTTGTGAAACAACTCAATAAGTTCTGTCCTTCTCTTCTTCACTTGGTTGTTCCTCAGCTGGAAGAGGAGTTGCGGGTGGAGGATCTGACATTGCGTACAATGGCAACGCAAGTTCTCGGGGAGATGTTCGCAGATAAAGGAGGCGTGGACCTGCTCCGGAAGTATCCGACGACATGGAGTCTCTGGAATCTGAGACGAAACGATAAGTCTCCCAACGTTCGCCTGGCCTTTGTGGAGGCCGCATATGGGCTACTCGTTGGCCTCCCCGAGCAAAGGGAGTTTGTGGAAGGTTTGTTATTCCGATTTTGGCCCGCCGACACAATTTCATCCTGTCGAATGCAGAAACTCTTGGTGCTAAGTTGCTCGATCCCGATGAGAAAGTCAGGGCTGCTGTTTGCAAGCTGTATTCACAATTGGATTACGAGACTGCATTACACCATGTCTCGGAGGCGCAACTACGACGCGTTGCCGAGCGAGGCCTTGACAAAAAAGTAACACCATTCTACCTCCATGTCTCCTTTACCATTCACGAATTCTTAGCATGCCGTCCGGATTGAAGCCCTCACCAGCATTGGGAGGCTCTACAGTCTTGCATATCCCGAAATGTGAGCTTTTCTTTCCTTTGACAATCGTAATCTTATTATTGCAAGTGAGAATGGTGACCAAGGTGCAATCAAACAGTTTTCCTGGATTGCACAATCTCTCCTTCAGATGACACAGTCACAGGAGGTCAAGTAAGCTCTCTATTTTGTTCAATCATATTACTATTCTCATATATCCCTAGGGCCACTGCTGAACACACCTTGGCTGAATATGTCTTCCCTCTCATCTCCTCGTCTTCCAAAGAGAACGAGGTAGATGAACCCATTTGGACAGACAGACTTCTCACGACGATGAAATTTCTCAATGAGAAAACTATCGGCTCTCTAATTAGCTTCTCTGGGCTTAAGATTGCGTAAGTACCCCCTTGCACATGCCTATTCATCTGCTGAAACTCGTCTAGTCGGCCCTCTATATATGAACGATTTGTTCAGTGTTGCAAAGAGAACAATGTGAGTTTTGCCTGGAGGTACGAGCCCACAGCGCAAGGTTGAAGCTTTAACTAGGGTGGTATTATCGACGAAAATGAGGAGGAGACAATTCGCAAGTTAAATATGTGTATCCAAAGGCTCTCGGGTGCGTGCCATCAGCATAGCGGGGTCCTCACTAACTTTCTCTCAGCCACATTCCCTGACTCTCAAAAAGCTGCTGATGATTTGCTCGCATTCGCTAAGTTAAATGAAGGCCGTCTTTACAAGCTTTTGGATACGTGCATGGACACCCAGACCAGTCTGAAGTCCTTGGTTAAATCATCCGTATGACCTAACCTACTCGCCGTTTCATTATCTAACTAGCGTTCTCCCTTTCAGCGAGAGTTTCTTCGACGTGTAGAGCAATCATCGGCCGGGATACTCCTCACCATGACAGTATTTTTGCGACGGGCGAGCCTGTGTTTGGTCAATCAGTCATCTGTTCCATCTCTATTGCGGCACTTGCAGAAAGGTGACCCAACGGGTGATGGATATGGCACGAGCCAGGCCCAGCATTTGGCAAACAATGCGCAGACGATATTGACCTTCATCTCTAAACACTGCCCGATCCTTTACAAGGCCCATATTGGTGCATTGACCAAAGCGATTGCCGACGAGAAGAATGCGCGACTCATAGGGGTTTGTCTTCAAGCTTTGGCTGCTCTGGCAAAATGCGATGACGATCTTTTGCCCGGGGACAAGTATGATCTTGTCACATCCTCCCACCGAGCGACAATTGACAACTTGCGACCAGGCGAACGACTGAGCGAGTCATGCGATTCGCTGTCGAACCCAACCATCAGCATGCCAAGTACTCTTCCAGGCTCCTCGCTGTGTCGAGGAATAAAGAGGATATTTGTGTGAATATTATTAGTGTATGCCCTCCGCTCCGTCCGAGTTCAACATACTGATAGGTTCATCGTACAGACCATCTCCGAGGATCTTAAGAACGTAGATGATCAGAAGCTTCTTGCTCATGTCACAGTCCTGGCAGAACTCGCGCAGAAGGCTCCAGATGCTTTTGAGAACAAGAGCGAAGAAATCATGAATTTTGTCGTGAAGCAGATCCTCATGAGTCCCAGTCCCCGTGACCCGGTCCGTGTTTCTCCGGCCTTATTCTTTTTGACGTGATAGATAGCTAAAAGATGTCTCCGCTATAGGATGAAATGGATGTTGATGCCGAATGGATAGAAAAATCTGATGTACCACCTTCATTAAGCAAGAAGATCATGGCCCTCAAAGTTTGCAGAAATCGTTGTCTGGCTCATGCCGCGTCGGACACTGCGTTGGACGTGGCGACGCCCGTCCTCAGAATGTTTTTTGCGTTGTTAGAGCATGGCGGATCTCTGCATGCCGAGAATGAGGACAAGTTAGTTCACCATACGAGTACTAAAGACCAAGCTAACGGCATCATCACAGCCCAAAGGCCAAAGCTCGTATGCGATTGCAAGCAGCTGTGTCTTTGCTGCACCTTTCGACAGTGCCAACATTTGCAAGTGTTATCTCAAACAACCTCGTTTCGCTTGCAATCACGATACAGGTCTGGACTCGTATTGTGCGGCTGTGCTCACACTCATACGACCTGCAGGACCCTTGCTACCAAGTTCGCGACGAGTTTTTGCGCAAGTTTATCTCTCTCGCCACCCACCAACAACTACCCCCTCACTTCAACGTGATACCCTTCCTGACAGTCCATGATCCGGAAGCAGATATCAAGGACATGGTACGCAGGTGTTCGTTATCCCTTAAGCAGGCATTCATATTCTCCAGGCAAGAGCATTTGTTTCTCTGGCATATCGTGCATCGCCATCGAGTTCGTGTTCCAATACCCTATTTTGGCTGAAATATAATCAATCCTCACTTTTCTAGATGTCAAGCTGAACTGTTTCGAAATGATTTTTGTCCAGTTCCTTCATTTACTTGCTCATCACCCCGATTTCGCCCTTACGCAGGAAAGTGTACCTGACATGGCTAAGTACGCTCGTCGTTATACTCTTCCCTCTGACCACAGAAGTGACGTTGTGGTACCAGATATATCGACTTCTACCTTGGATCTGTGGCCTCCGCAGAAAATGTCTCGTTACTGTACCATCTTGCTGGAAAAGCAAAGACTGTCCGTGATTCAGAATCGCATCTTTACAGCGAGGTTCGCAAATCCCTTATTGTTTCCCATACCCGAGCAAGAAATGACAGAGCTTTTAGAATCTCTACGCCCTCAGCGAACTTGCCCAACACATTATCAAAGACTTGGCGAGGCGACACTCATGGACCCTGCAAAGCGTTCCTATGAAAGTCAAGCTACCCCCCGGCATCTTGCGTCCTTTGCCGAATGCAGAAGCAGCTAATAAGGTGCCCACCTGTGCTGTTATATTGCCCTCCCGACCTGAACTTTCGCACAATGCTCAATACAGATTTTGAAACAAGTGTTTCTTCCTTCGGAGGCACTGGACTGGCTCAACCAGGCCAGGTTACCAAGGTCCGGTGCAACTGAAGTCAAGGCCTCTGATCGTCCAAAAGCTATGCGCAAATTAACAGAGAAGCGAAAAAAAGATACTAGTCGGACAAATAGTCATGCGAAGTGAGTCGTCCTGTACTATTTGTTTTGTTTTGTCCCAACAACTTGCATATAAGGCGACTCCGAAGCAATGGTCGTAACAAGCGCGGAGATGATAGCAGTGACGAGTCGGAGGAAGAACATCCCGACTCTGATGATGATGAGGAAGACACCAGGGATGGCACAAGTGATTCTGTTGGAGAGAGACCATTACTGAATTCCGAAGATCCCTCCGCGAGTCGACGACCTGGACGTGATGCACGGGCTCGGGCTAAGGTGATATTTTCCTTTGAATGCTATCGTTTATGCTGACTAGCAAACCAGGCAAAAATAAAACGACACGTACAAAAAAAGACCGGGAAAAGGGGCTAATACATACCGGCGGTGTATGTTTCCGGATTCTTGAGATTTGCTATCGTATTTAACGCACACCCGCTATGTTCCCCCTCGACTATATACCGTGTATTCTCAGGGTCAGTGTACTGTACTACAGGTCGTGTCATTATGTTATACAGCTTGAGTTATCGTGTTTTCTGTAGAGGAGTTGCTCGGATCTGATTTATTAGTCGCTGCTGTCTGGACTTGGTGCTACCGACTCAGCCCCCCAACCTCGCCAGCCCTACCTCTGCTGAGATATATTACTACCGAACGCTGACCTGCTGTGTGGGCGTCCATTACAGTGGCAATCGACATGTCAGGCAAGTGACCTATCAATACGGATGGCAGTCACGTTTCTCGGGATGGGACTCGGACCACCTACCCACATGAGTCAGACCACGAGGAATCCCAAATTGACCTGCCGGTGTCAGATGCAACGACATCACCGTGATATATGCTACACCTCTTTCACCTACCATGACACAGGTCCCCTGCAAGAACATTGTGGTGATTGGCGCAGGTGGGCCGAGAGATCCTCGGGGGTTCCTCGTTCTAGTTCACAGTGTTCTGCCACAGGTGTTATCGGTTTGTCCACAGCAATTAGGCTCCAAGAAAAAGAAAATTATGTGGTTTCTATTGTCGCCGAAACGTTCCCAACAGACCCAAAATGCATCAAGTATTGCAGCCACTGGGCAGTGAGTCTCAGTTGCTCGTCCGACGCATTTTCGTCGCTCTCAACCACACAGGGTGCGCACCATGTATGTGCTGCAGCCGTTGATGACTTGCAACAGCAAAGTGAGGGCCGTCTTTCCCTCCAGTCGTGAAATAAGAAGTGAAACTATTCTCAGGGTTGGAAAGGGAAACGTTTGACGTCATGTGGGAAATGTCCAACCCAGGTGGTGAAGCTGAGGGATGTTTCCTGCGCGCACCGCAAACCGAATACTACGCCATAAAGGATAGGAATCCCGATCTACTTTCGTTCTCCCCATCTGTACGTCGTAAGTCGTGTTGTGTGACCGAACTTACTTATCTTCATATAGTTTCGACGGCTGGGACCCTCAGCATTTGCAAACGTGCCCGGGGCTATCTCAGCTGTATCCTTTTCCACCCTTAACGTCAATACGCCAGTGTACCTCCCTTACCTTCTCTCTCGGTTCCTGAGGATCGGTGGGCATATTGTTCGCGCATCTATCCAACACATTGCACAAATTCTGGAGGGCGGCGTGGAAGTGTTTACGAATGGCAAATCTGGGATGCAGCCAGTCGATGGCCTTATTATTTGCGCCGGACTCGGTGCGCGCACATTGGGAGGTGTGGAAGACAGGGACATGTATCCTGTTCGTGGACAAACAGTGTTGCTGCGTGCTCCGTGGGTCACCAAGGGGCGATCTTTCGTCGTCGAATCGGGGTCTAAGACTTACATTATCCCGAGGCTGGGAGGCACGGTAAGCGACCATGACTGTCCCATTCTGGACGACGATAATGTGTCCCACATAGGTTGTAGTTGGTGGTACGAGAGTTGCTGATGATTGGTTTGCTCTAATACTTCCTGCAGGCGCGGTAAGTGCTCATCGTTAGGCTTTAGGTATCCCATTCCCCGCCCTGAGACAACTGTCGACATCCTCGAACGTGGCCTTGCTCTCTACCCTGAACTTGCGCCTCCATCGGTACGCATCGAGCGAGAGCCAACGGTGGAGGACCTGAAACCTCTCATTATTGAAGAGGGCAGTGGCCTTCGTCCAGCGAGAAAGGGCGGCATACGTCTCCAGTCCGAGTGGGTTCGCGTCCCTGGCACCGAGCAGCGGATGGTACCCGTAATTCATAACTATGGGTGTGGTCGTTCTTTGGGAGTCATTAGACCCTCTTACTGACACGCGCTCTGACAGTCACGGTGGGTACGGATTCCAAACGTCATGGGGATCAGCATCAGTCGCAGTCGACTTGCTCGAGCACGCGCTCTCTAGAGGGTCACATGTGGAGGGAGAGTTCATACCCGGATCTACTGTATGAGTACGACTACGATGAAGGGACGCCAAACCACCATCTAAGCATCTTGTATTTACCAGAGGTATCGGTGTCAAAGTCGGCACGCCCAATGAAAGATCGATTGGCGAGGAGGAGTGGCAACCAATGAATGTCATCGGGCCACATGGAATCGTATGGTATAGGAGGGAGACTGGGGTCTGGAGTTTCTGAAGTCTCCGCGGCCTGATGGTCGGTAGCTGAGAACCACTCGGGCCGCATCTCTTCTGTCCTGAGCGAGCCGCGTTAGACAGATTGTAGTGGTAGGACAGCAGAAGGGAAGGAGAGAAGACACACTCGATCAGAGTCCCAGTGTAGACGTCTGTACGATAAATCTCAATCTGAAACGCCCATTCCGGTCCACTCTTGGTGACAAAAAGAAGAGTTCCGCAGTGATTGAGCGGTGCCTCAACACCACACTCCTCCTTCGTTTTTGTGAGAAGGATGTCGTGAGGAATAACGTTGAACACCACAGGACAGACCTTGAGTTCACGAACAGCTGCTTGGGCAGGTAATTCCTCGTACTCTACTTTACCACCGAAGCCATTATAGCTAGGTATACCTCAATAATCGTTGACACATGATACTGGGATCACTTTCACTCACAAATTCGCACCGAATCCACGTTTCTTGTATCCAAGGAGAATCTACGAGTTCGTGCATGGTAAGTAAGTAGGGATGTTGCAACTGTTTTGTTACTAAGGGAACCTTTCGAGGAGGACCTGGCAAGACGATGAAGGCATTTGTGTACAACTTTTTGGAGGTGAAGGTCAACCAGTCGTAGTCTCCACCGCTGGAGGTCTCTATGTATTGGGCCACATCGGGCTCGTCTAGCAAACCTGGGACTGGGGAAGGAGACATGGAACAGAGTCGTTGATGACATAAGCCGGCGCTGTCCGATGCCCCCCTTCAGCTTCAACGCTCCTTCAACACTAGTACACCCAGCTGTCCGTCCTCGCACAACTCAATCCTCTAAATCTTCTGGTAGATACCACCACTCGCCTTTTAAACTCGTGTCGAGCAGGGGATACCGTTCCAACCGTTTCTCCATGCTTCAGAGTTCGGGCAAACGCGTAGCATCGACCCCTCCACCTGGTGCCGGTGTACGGCCAACGAAGAGGCAGGAGAGGAGCTCTTCTCCTGAAGAGGGTGAACTAGATGATGCCGACCCTCCGCAATCTCTGCACATTCCCTCTCCACACCTTCCTTCTGCTCCGGACACGCCTCCGCCTACGTCAAGATACTCGGTCAAGGTCAAGCTACCATTCAAGACCAAAGTGAACCCGAAAGCAGACACTGAGACGGGCGCTGGGATACCTAACAATTTCAAGGGGATATCAGCGCCCGCCATTCCTGACTATTACTCTGTCCCACCGGAGCGGTCCTCGAAGGATGGCTGGCGTTCGGGTATTGAAGCAGGAAGAAGCAGGGATACCGGCCAAGCTTATAGTAGGGGCTGGAAGGGTCGCCTTTATGCGAACGAGCCACCGCATCGTGATCGCGAGTTTGGCGACCGACGTCGGGATCGACAACCTTCGGGTTCTTCGCAAGGCTCTCCTGTCGGCGACTATGGCCGACCTGGCAGGTCGAAAATCCGCACTGGGACGCGCTCCAGGTCATCTTCATCGGGATCCATGTCTTCATCGAGGAAACAGACTCACAGATTACCACCACACCGCCCTACCAGAGGCTCGCCATCGCCGCTACTTTCTCGTCGTCACGACGGAACCCCCGATTCTCGCGATTTGCGTGACCGTTACAGCAATCACGCACAGTCCCGGTATGATTCTGCCAGTGATTGGCGTCATGACGCGCGGGGTCACTATCGCAGAGAACCGCCGGAGAGTTATTATGCGGGTGACTACTACGACTCCCCAAGACCACCATATCGTGACTACCACGATCGAGGCCACGAAAGGGACTCTTATGGGCCCAGGTATGAGTCCACTCGTGGCAGGCCTATGGCCAATGATTATCGTCCAGTCTCTCCACAACAATCCTCCCTAGTTCGATTACCGCACTCACCATCACCCTGTCCAACTCAAACACCTCCTCAACCTAGATCTCCCCCACCACCTACCCCTCCACATTCTGAGCTTCAAGGACTGCATCCAACAATTTCCTTTCCTCTCCCGAAAAAACCCCCTCCGTCCGTGGTCCCGTGTTCCCTGTCTCATCCTCTCTCTCGTTCACCAAATGGCGAGAGGGTGCCCGGAGACGAAGCTGATGCCTTTATCCCTGAAAAAGGTACCCCAAGGACGAGTGAGAATTCTAAAGAGATCCAACCTCCACACCAACCTCCCCGCCCAATCCGTCCCCTCCTCCGTCGTTCCCGAGAGGAAGAATGTAAGGCCTACGGCCGAACATTTGTCGGCTCTGGCCAACATGATGATTATGATACCATGACTAAACTAGGCGAGGGCACCTTTGGGTGCGTATTCTTTCTCGCCGCCAATGCCTGACGCTTATATCCTTCTCAGGGAGGTTCATAAAGCGAAGCACCGCCCGACTGGCAAACTTGTTGCTTTGAAGCGCATCCTAATGCACAACGAAAAGGAGGGAATGCCTGTGACAGCATTGCGAGAGATAAAAATACTCAAGGCTATCAAACATCCCAACGTCGTAGAACTGCTGGATATGTTCGTCGTTCGTGGTAGGTCGTTTGTTGGTTTGTTACTCGTGCTTCGTTCATCAGAACTAGGTAATGGCAAGGACAGGCCATTATCCGTGTACATGGTATTCCCGTATATGGACCACGATCTAGCCGGGTTATTGGAGAATGACCGCGTGAAGTTGCAGCCAAGTCAAATCAAGCTTTATATGAAGCAGCTCCTCGAGGGCACGGAATACATGCACAGAGTGCGTTTTCAATTTTCAGGCTTAGCAAAGTATTTGACATCTCGGTACCCAGAATCACATCTTGCATCGCGATATGAAGGCAGCGAATCTCTTGATCTCGAACAACGGCTCTCTGCAAATCGCAGACTTTGGTCTGGCACGATCGTTCGATCCTCGCTCAGCAACTGTTGACACGAATGTTGGGAGCTCGCACAGGAAGGAACGACGTTACACAAACTGCGTCGTGACGCGATGGTACCGTCCGCCTGAGCTTCTCCTCGGGGCGAGGAATTATGGCGGAGAAATTGACATCTGGGGAGTTGGGTACGATCAAAAATCGTCTTATCTGGTGATTCGTTGACGCTTGTTCTCAGATGTGTACTTGGAGAGATGTTCTTACGACATCCTATTCTTCCCGGAAACTCGGACTTGGACCAACTTGAGAAGATATGGCAAATGTGTGGTACTCCCAACCAGCATACCTGGCCAAATTTCGATACCTTACCAGGCTGTGAGGGTGTGAAGCATCACAATCAGCATCCGAAACGACTCAAATCTGTCTTTGAACAGTCAGTGATAACTAGGAGTGTGGTCTGTACTTTTGACTGACATAATTGTCGTGAGATTTGGCGCGGAGACTTGCGATCTCATCGACAAGTTGCTCACATGTAACCCCGCGGAACGCATTACTGCGACGCTTGCCCTTGAACACGATTACTTTTGGACAGATCCGCTGCCCGCCGATCCCAAAACGTGGCGTTCCTTCTATCTTCGTCTTATAGTTCCTTTGCTCATATTCTTCCCTAAGATTACCCGTTTATGAGGCCTCTCATGAATTCGACAAACGCGGACGCCGCCAGCAGCCTCCGCAGGCCCCCATCCCTCCTCCTCGTCCCACTGAACTCCCACGCCTTCAACCACCACCAATTGGCAACCATATGCCGCCGTATCATAATCGCGGCCATCCTACTCGGGATAGCTTCCGTCCCTCCTTACCAGCCCGACCCGGCATTCCACCACCCCCTGGTCATCAAAACCCGTACCCTCAGCCCCTTGATTATGGAAGTGGGGTGTCGGTGAATCTTCCCCCCATTCACTACCCTGCACAGGGCCCTCCGGCACCATATCAACTTCCCAGTGTTCATAATGTCTCGCCGCAACCTGATCAGAAGCCTCGGGTCTCGCATCTACCCCCACGACCTTCGATGCCATTGGGAATGGATCGCTCTAGTGATGGCCGATCACGCGGGGGAGGAAGGGACAATAATGAGCGCACTCGGGGAGAGCGAGATCGTAATCACGGGGGATTAAACTACGGTTGATTGAGTTCTTGAGGGTTATGATTTCATGTATAGTCCCGATTTGCGCTGTTCCATTACTTCTACACATCCGAAACAGTGTGAATTCTGCTGTATGTGAGACAATGGGCACTCTTCGCGTTATTGAGTTATGCTTTGTGGATATTTGTCGGAGTTGCTGTCCTTATCTTATCTGCCTAACAACATCCCCGTCAACTTGTTTACTGTACAGTGACTACTGTCCCCTCTCCTATACAGTAATCGCACAAGGGCTTCTTCATTCGCTCTCTGATCCTGTTCGATCCAAGAATAGAACTCACAGAATCTACGGCCCATCTTATCTAGCGTGCTCTCTACATTGTCATGTCTCCACTAAGCAGAGCACGAAAAGCTAGTGGTGCCCCTCAAGCTCCAACGACATTACGAAAACAAGCCCATGGGTATCCGCACACCGATAGCAGAACCGGCATGTTTCCTATTGCAAGAAAGTCGGCACACACTGGGGCGTCACAAAGAGTACTATTACCCCTTTTTTTTTTTTACCCTGCAGTCGTTTCAGTTCTAATCTTTCTCCAGACTATCCATCCCGTGTCCAATTCAACAGGAGCACAGAACTCTCAAAGTAGTCTGATTTCACCCCCTTTCCATTATCCCAACGCGGCTGAGATTTTGTACAGCTCCACCTGTTTTGATTACGTCACGCCCCTACTCGATTGCTGGTGTGGCAGGGTTCCACCGTGGAACCAAACCTACTGTCACCGGTTTTTCTCAGCCTGAACGCAGGCTTAAACCTGTTCCGCACAAAAATGTTAGCGCTTCCCGCATCAATAATGACCCCAAAACGCCAAAGGATGCGAATGCGTCGGGTCGAATTCTTGATGGCACCGCAGCCAAAAGTTCTGCCAGACGAACTAGGGCAGTTGCACAAGTGGCCTCAAGCAGGAAACGTTACCTTCTCACGAACCAACACCGAAAGTACTTGTTGCCTCCGATATTTTATTGAAGATGATCTCACAAAAGTGAGAACAGCCAGATTGATAGTGCTGCCTTTGCAAACATCGTATTTGGGAAGACATCGTCGAGTAAATATTATCAGCTAGCTGTTCAACGTGGTGAGCATATACTCGTGGACTACTATTTAACATCTTAAATTGACGTCTGAAAGGTAGCGATGAGAATAAGGCCGCGCTAGAGCCTACAAACTACGTCATGCCGAGTACCTGTAGCGCACCTGGACTAGCTGTCGTTGGTGATAACGATGCTGCGTGGAAGACTATGATAGCATCATTCGGAGCTCTCTCATTATCGACAGCTGCCACCTCCAAGAAAAGACGCCTGCCGTTTCTTCGTCGCAATGTCAGAACTAGCTTTCTTGGACGCTGCAAAACGATGGGCCTCACTATGGACGTTGTCTCAGCCCAAAGACGATTACTGACCATCCTTTACAAATTTCCTATAGATGTCTCAGATGACGAGTGGGACAGCGAGGTGACAGAATTCTTGGTCCACGAAGTGAAACTGTCCATAGATGATTTAGTTTGTCCCTTGTGCGACACCTTGGGCCGCCTTTTTACGAAGGAAATACTGGAAGCACATCTGAAATGGGATCACCTTGAAGTGGAGGCGAACTGGCGAAAAGCGAAAGACGGTGTCAGTCGTAAACCCCTCGTTGAATGTTGTCACTTACTCACAAGTGCAGAGCTGGGTACTTGCGTTGGAGCTTCCTGGGAATGACGTGCTGGTTGATGAATCGGAGGATGACGAATCGTCGCGGCAAGTAGATCAAAACCGATTTATCTCATGATCTGCTGATCTGGTTAGGAAGCTCTTCACCTATTGACCCTTCCGTTCGCCCTTGGTCACCCGTTGGTGCTTCACAATCGTCAGGCACAACCCTCGAAGAGCCACAGACACCTGTGGGTGAGACCACTACGGAACATCCCGTTCCGTCCTTCGAATTTAAACCAGAATTCTCGCCAACCCCTACGTCCCGCACCGCTTCTCTCGTTCCTGATGTAGTCGATGACGGTATTCACCAGGCACCGAGTGCTCTGGATCCGCTTGGACCGCTTGGTCTTTATCCTTACCTGATTTCAAATGTGCAAGACGATGATGAGAACCTAATCATCTCTTGTCGGCCCTGTGGCCCGCGGCTTTTTGATCTCGTTGCGGGATATCCCATGTCCGACTATGGACTAACCTCGTGGTTGCTTTTAGAGCGAGATGAGGAGCTGTTCGAAATCGATAATATACGGGACGAAGAAAAGGCAATGCAGGCATTATGGAATCGATGGATCTTTTCTAAGCGACGGTGCTTTGACCTCCTTTCTACGATTGCTGCCTTGTGCTGACAGGTGATTGAAAAGTCGGTATCTCTTGGACCCTTGCAAAGCAGTGATAGAATTTGTGGATTATTTTCTACCTACCATTATGAAAACAGCAGGGTGGAAAGGCATGCGGGTGTGGTTATTGGTACAGTTTCTTTTCTTACCCATTGGTGCACTACTGACAATTATTACCCCTGTGATCGCAGTTACTGGCCAAACACAAATACCTAACAGGAGATGACGTCGTTTCAGTGATGAATTATTATGAGAAGGTTGCAAACATTGGAACATGACCGCGTTATATGCCCCTCCTTTGACGGAACCTAAAGAGACTAGTATAGCTAGCCCGAGAACAACGAACTATGGGACGGTGGAAGATCATTTGTTTACTGTACGACAAATGTATCTCTTCGCGACCTTCTAACACAAAGACTGGCTACTCTAAGCACCGCTACGTCCTAAAGCCTTTCTAACTGAACTGTAGCCTAGTTCGGGAAGAAGATCTGCTCCAGGCAATGAAGGTTTAGGTAGAAATTCAACGAGTATGAGCCAGGAGAGGTATTTGGCCATCAACGCATCTGACACTGTTCCATCTTCTGTATCATCGTGACCTTTAAGCAAGGTACGCATATTCAGATCATCAAGGTCAGGGGACTTGGTGCTGGTAGGCAAATCATCCAGCACGAAGTGAAGGAGCGGGAACAACGCGTTGTCCTGAACTTCCATAACGTGCTGTTCCAATTTGCGTCTCCAGACCAGGTATTCGCATCGTTCTGCCGTGAAGCCGTAGCGAGAAAGAGAAGAAAAGATGGTGTTGTAGGTGGGGAGCGGGCGCGCTCGTACATGGAGGACAGTTAACCCGGAGCCAGACTGCGGAGATATCGCAGCCAGTGTGGTACAGTGAGCCACGCGGTCAACTGGAACCATATTAATAGAATTGTTGATATCGGGGACAAGCCCAAGTTGAATGCATCCCTTTGCAAGGCGCCAGATGAAGTCGTCCGTATTTGTGACTGAAGGGCAAATTGATCGGTTTAGTCCGACTCATTCAACTGATTTTGGACACGTTACACACCTGCAGTTGCTGCATCTCCGACAATGTATCCCGGACGAACAATGTAGCCACACAGGCCCCGTTTTCCCGCGTCAAGCAATAGCTTTTCCGATACCCACTTAGATTGGCCGTACCCCGTCTTGAGACCCGAGCGTGAGCCATCGAGGGTGTCGTCCTCGGGAACACCATTTTTTCCTCCCTGCAACAAGGATTCGGAGAGGCGAAGGTAATAGTCTGTGTCAATAGCGGAGGTGCTTGATACAAAAACGAATTGCTTTGGTTTTCCTGAGCATGCAAATTCGATTGCCTTCAAAGTCCCTAGGACGTTGGCGGAGCGCAGTCTATCGTATGGATACACCCAGTGGACCTTTCATAGCAGTGAGTTGATCGAGAAGACGTGGGATAATATGGAAAATACGCTTACCAAGGCTCCGTTGTGAACTACTACGTCCGCTTCTCCAGCGACACGATCCCATACATGAGCGGTGAGGCCAAACGCTTCTTGATCTAGGTCACCTCGTAGCACTTCTAATCGTGCAGTACGAAACCAGCTCTCGTCCCACACACCACGATCGCTTGCGCTCTGCTTTAGACGCTCGGAGGCCTTCGCGTCAGTCGATGAACGGACGATGCAGATGACTTTCTTGACCCTCTCGTGCGATAGGAGACTACGCAAAATAAAAGAGCCAAGGAATCCGGTAGCACCCGTGAGAAAAACTGTGATGCTTCCCCCAACAGTAGGGAAGGCGGGCTGAGGGTAGGAGGATCGTAACGTTGTGCGAAGGGTATCGAAGTCTTGACCATAATTTACTGTATGCTTCCCTGTGAGTGACACTTGCGTGTCATTTGGAGCTACCTGACCCATGGAACTGGTGAGCCCAAGATCTGCAGTACGCAAGGAGTCTATCGCCATGGACAATCCCGTAATCGTAGGATTGTCGAATATCAAACCAAGGGGTGCATTCACGATGAACGTTTTCCGAATCTCGAAAATAAGCCGCGTGGCAAGGATGGAATGACCGCCAAGGTCAAAAAAGTTCTCGTCCAATGGAACCGGGGATGGCACAGATGGGAGAATTCGGGACCATATAGTCCGCATGGTCTGCTCTGTTGGACTAGCAGTACAGCCATGCGATTGAGGTCGCGCAGCGTACGCATGTGCAGTGTCTGGGAATGGAAGGGCCGGTTTATCGATTTTCCCATTCGGATTCAGCGGCATTTTCTTCAACGGTACAAATACTAGAGGATCTGCGTTTAGTATTCGCGTCGAAGCTGGCACGGAAACATACATGTAGGTACGCTGTAGCTGGGAAGCTTTGTCTTGAGATACCCTCTAATATCCTTGATGAGACGCTTATACTTGTGGATACCACCAAAGATGTCCCCCTCGTCCGGTAGATCGCTGGCAAAGCCATCGAGATCGGGCCCTTCGAGCGGAACAAAGTAGCTGACCAAAACCTTCTCCTCATCTTTGTCTCTCCGGACCAGCGTGACGTTCTCCCTCACAAGACGGTGTTGGCTGAGGTGTGTATCAATCTCTCCTAGCTCTATGCGGAACCCCCTGATTTTAACTTGATCGTCGGCGCGCCCAGTGCATTCCACAATGCCATTTGGCAAGTAACGACCGAGGTCTCCAGAACGGTACATGCGATCACGGATTCCTTTCCAATGTTTGATTTCTGGGCCGGGGAGAGCCCCGTTAGGTGGATGAAGGAGTGTGTCTCGTCGCTGAGCTGTTGCGGAGAACCAGTTTAAGACGAACTTTTCGGCAGTGGCAGCTGGATCTGAGTATCCCTCTGCTAGGCCTCCTGACCGTACATAAATCTCCCCAATCTCTCCAATCGCGCAAGGGATATTTTTGTCATTCCTATTCACGATGAGAAGCTGAACGTCGGTCATGCCTTGGCCCGCCGGCATGATGTCCTTTTGTGTAGCCAGGAACGTAGAATCTTCTGAAACGCTTGGTATAGCGAAATAAGAGACAGCTCGTTGAGTCTCCGTCGTTCCGTACATATTTATGATGCGCACATTGGCTGCCAACGACTGGAGGCGGGTGCAGTCACGTTTGGTAAGGATATCTCCCACGAAGAATGCGTTGAGGAGGGAAGGAATTTGACGGATGGCTTGGGCCGACAGAAGCTGTCCCATGGCCGGCGTCAAGTGAGTTACCGTCACCTCGCTGTTTGCCATCCATTCTGCCAGCCGCCCAGGGGTGTTGATATCATCAAAGGTTGGAACATGAAGTTCAGCTCCAAAGAACAGGGGGGTAAACACTGAGACGGTGGAATAAGTATATGGAGCAGTAAGAGTAACAGGCTAATCTCACTATCCCGTTGAATGGGGTCGTGGGCGATACCACTGAGCATGGTGAATTTAGAAGTCTGCCCAATGTCGAACTCGTCGCCCATCCATGGAAAGAAGTGAGTCAAGCTATAATGTCGACCCTTGACCCCCTTGGGTACCCCGGTACTCCCGCTCGTAAAAGACAGAGTGGCAACGCTATCAGGGCCAAGAACAATGTCTGGATCTGTGTCTTCCATGGAGTATTGGGGGAGGAGAACATCCGAATCGCCACTACCAGGTCCTCCAACAACGGTGCCATCTGCGTAAAGTTCTAATGCGGGTACTTCGACGCCAACTTGAAGCTCGGAAGCTATGAAAGCTCGGACAGTGGGGTTGATCGTCCCCGCACCTTTCAGAACGATCAATCCATGGGGTTGGGCAACGCGAAGGTAGATATTCTGGCGAGAGGGGGGGTATGCAGGATCTACAAAGTATCACTGAGCGGCTCGCGAGGCTGCCATTTGTTCGGGACATACCGATGACAGAAAAAGCCGCCCCAGCCTTCAGCGTTCCCATAACCGCAACCACCAAGTCAACGCTGCGATGCGCGTATATCATGACTATATCTCCTGACTTGATACCCCCGGAAATGAGGTGATGGGCAAGAATATTAGATGCCCGAAGTATTGTCCCATAGGAAAAATGACTTCGCTCTTGTGGCTCGTCCAGGTTCGTTGCAGGAATGCTTTGTACAACGCAAGGCCGTTCTGGAAAGCGGCGAGCATTTTCTGAAAATACATCCGTGATGGCACCTTTCCAATCACACCAATTTAAGTCCGCGGTTGGATCAGGTAGGTTCGTTCGTTGCGGAGGTGTCATCAGAGAGATGGACCCTACTGGCGATAATGGATGGGGAGCAGCTCTCCGGAGAAGGGCAGAGAGCTGATCAACAATACAAGAGATACGAGTTCGAGTGAAGAGGAGTGAGTTGTATATGATGCGCAAGGCTATCCGAGGGGCGATGGATTCATGGATAGAAGCAGGGGGGCGAGTGACAAAAAACGTGATATCGGAGGTGAGACCGGTGGACTGGACAAAGTTCTCCTTCTGCGCGTCCGTTTCATCGAAGAACCTGACGCGGAAAATGGATCTGGAAGTTTCCGGAAGATCTTCTTTATCTTTTCCAAGAGCTCGTACCACGGCTTCGTAGGGAACAGAATACTGTTCAGCTTCACGCTCGGCCTGCTGAACTTTTTTGACGACAGCCCAGAACGGGTCGCTGGGATCGACCGATAGTCGAATGATGAGGGGGTCCTTCGCGGACGCAGAGGATGAACCGATGACAAGATCGGTATCTCCTGTGTAGCGATGCAAAAGGACGGCGAATGTAGAAAGGAGTAAATGAAATGCTGAAGGACGACCGGCCACTGCTAGATCATCCTCATCGTCAGCAAAATTCTCATCATACAGGGCGAGCTTTAGCAAGCTGAGCGATGTTTGCTCCGACAGTTCGGCGAAGTGAACCGCTTCGACAGGGCGATGTGCGCCAGAAGGCCGGGGATAATCCGTGGGCAAGGATATGGAAGGCAGGTTATTCAAACGGGAAGCTATTCGTGCCGTAGGATTTGTAGCCATGCCCGTGAGAGGATAAGGAGAACGGTGACAGATGGATGGTGGGAAGGGTTGATGCATATATCTCAGGGCTATCCGACCGGCCCGAGATCTAAAGCAAAGTTTGTTACGAAACTTTTGGGTTTGGGAAAATCGGGTGTCATATAGTGCTGGGGCTTTGTGCTTACATATGACCTAGCACGGACTGTGTTATTTGATTGGGTCGGTCCATTTCTCCCGTCTTATATTTTATTGACGAAAAAGACCTTGGCTATATGCATTCACCATCAGAAAACCATTCGTCCACAACTTGAACTTGAACTCCCATTTCCTCCCCGGAGGAACAAGCCCAGAACGCCGCAATGTTAACCATGGCGCCAGTAGCGTATTTCCCTCTTAAAACCGTTCGCCGATGTCATGGACGAGTACGGCGATGATGTAACGATACCCGTGAGAATCCATCCCCAACCGCGTGACAAACGACGCAGATGCTTTGAGAAGGCGCGATTCCCCGACTTCCCATATGTATGGATATTTTTTCTTTTTCATTTATGGGGATAATAAAGTCGCCGTTTTGACAACTGAACGAGACCACTCATTGGATTGAATGGGGTAACTTTGATTTACGCAACGACGCTTTTGTTACACAATATACCTTATCCTCCTCTAACCACTGGTAGACACCGATATTGGTTCTCAGACTCACCACAGGTCCTGAAACTTTACCCGCGCTCTGACTAATGTGGGACATACGGCAACGGTTCAAACTTCTTGCAGATTCAAGGCTTAATGGCAATCTTGAGAGCGCCCCTACTGTTCATCTTGTCCAAAGCGAGTTTGTAATCCTCTAGCTTGAACACGTCGGTCACCTACAGACGTGGCAGGATGTTAGCATGAGCATGAGCCACCCCACGAAGTCACCCACCATGCCAGAGACTCGGATTTTCTTACTGTCTAGGTAGGCCACTGCGCGGGGGAAGCAAAACGTTTGAGAGAATGAGCCAATGATCTAGAGAGGAGTAATTCAAGATTCTGATTAGACACCTGACGTCTAGAGCTCTAGAGGCGTACCCTTATCTCATCACCAAAAATCTTCGAGGGGGGCCAGTGGACAAGGGCCTTGTTCTCGTACACGCCATAGACCATCAAAGTCCCCCCCCGGCGTACGTAGTTGATTGCTTCATTAGCTATTTTTTCAACTCCGGTAGCCTCGACAACGACGTCAAAACCGTATGGGTTATCTTCTTTGAGTTTGGCCCACTGGTGTTCCGGATTCTGTCGATCGAGCTCGATATACTCGTCCGCAGCATCGAGTTGTTTGGCGATGTCCATTTTAATACCTTTGTTCGCAGCAAGTGTAACTTTGCTCGCTCCATTCAGTTTGAGCAGTTGGGCGAGGATGAGACCAGTGGGTCCTGCACCAATCAGGAGAACCTCAACACCAACTGGGGCATTTAACTTGTCTAGCCCGTGAATGGCACATGCAGCAGGTTCGAGGAGCGTCGCCTCTTCATCGGTGAGGTTATGGATCTTATAAAGCTTATGCTGCGGACTATTGCAGGATGAGAACCTCTCAGTGTTAGAAAGTGGATTAGACACATACTAGGTAATATACTCCGCAAACCCGCCTTCAGAGCTAACACCGCGCGCACGGAAGTTCTCACATAGAAGAGATTGACCCCTGCGACAATAGAAGCAACTATCGCACTGAGAGCGGTCAGCCGAGTCACGATCATGATGCCGCCAAGTCCTACCGTTATGCCAACATCAGCCACGCATCGGTCGCCAAGGGCAAAGCCTTTAACGTTCTTCCCAACCTCGACGATAGAGCCAACTGCTTCGTGCCCGGGTATCAGCTATTGAGAAAGAAACAGTAGTAGTGTGAAGGAGTGGCCCCAAAAGTAGCGAGATCGGCTTCACGTACGGGAAATGTGGAGATGAATTCACCCTCGTGTATGTGACCATCAGTGCCACACATACCTATGATTTGCAACTTGAAGGTCAGCGACACCTAAGACATAATCGGAAGGGAATGACGCGAACCGCAGCTGTGGACTTAAAAGCAGGGATGTCGGTGAGCGTATTTCATAGAGGATGAACATTGGCAGTGTGGCTGACCTTTGAGGAGGACTTCGTCATCCTTAATTTGTGGGATTGGGACGTCCTTGATAACGAAATCTCGTGGCTAGGTGTGGCGAAAATGAATTTTTGAAATGGAAATATTGCTCAGACATACCGCATTATACCACAACGCCTTCATAGTTCCCTGGACCATGATGAATGGAGGATGACCTGTGCACTGCGGGTGATTCAATGTGCCCGTCTGGGGTAGAGTGGGGAACGCTATACGAGGAAGGCATCTGAGCAGGAGCACGGACTTATATGCGACAAAAAAAGGGTGGTGATGTCATCGCGGACATTTATCGCAATAGAAGCAGCCGTGGGACACCTCCATTTACGGGTGTACCTCTTTCCCAGTGTCATTCTCATTCCCATGTTGCTTTGGCTCGGACAAATCGCGACGTGGCATTTCACCAGAAGTGTCCAGAGTTTCTCAGATCTCACACCCTATGTCTTGGTGCGTATGCCTTCGTCACCAGATTGTGAGTGAGCTTAGGTGATCTGAGACTCATTGCCGTCATCACATTCGAGTGCGCAAATAAATGTGACCAGGTTGTAAGATGTAAAATTATTATAGTAGATTTAGTTATTAGTTATTCGGACTCCAAATTGAGTTATTTGAGTTATTGGATCAATTTGCATTATTTATGAGTTTTCTCTACTTGCATTATCAGTTCTATTGGCTTCATAATGCATAACAGCTATAATACACATAGATACAATGCCTTTTTGTATTTGAAGAGAAAAGACATTGTGCAGAGATATGGAGGGATTTTACTCTTATCTCACTTTCTTAAATCTGGTGCAATGATAACAGAGCTAACTTACTTTCCGTTTTCGGGGCGTTGTCCATTATGTAATCTAATTCCAGCGGATGCTCGTGTCAAACCTGTCATTTAGACTGCTGAGCAAACTTATCCCCGCTTAATTAAAGCTGAAACACGTGTTGTTATTGGATAACGGATGAGATTGGCACAACAGTACATAACGCCCCAGGTAAATTATTCCTTTCATAATAGACCTCCAACATATGGTCAACGATTGCAGTTTCTGTTAACATGCATTGTTCACAACGGCGTGTCATTCATAATAATCATCCCGCACAAGGACCGCTCCCAGAAAAGTAAATCGCTATGATAGCCGGAGATAAGTCGAAACGTCACGCGCTCCGCTAGCTAAAAACAAACACAGACAATATAAGCGAACGAGTGGGAAGTTTCAAAGGAACATATATCTAGATGGCGACAGAGCACCAATGGGGCCCATCATGCGGCGGCACGCTTTTCCTCGCTCGCGCCACCACTGCTATCAGCATCCACATGACCGTGAGCATGACGGGGCTCCCGACCGCCGCTGGTCGCATTAATCCTCTCCCGTTCCAACCCTCCTTCGACGTCTTTGACACCGAGATCTTGCTCAAGGCCAACGTAATCGTACGCGAATTCACCCATATCGTAGTCGTCAATTCCAACGATCTCCGCCTCTTCATTGCAGCGGAGAGAAAGGCCCGGAATGAAGTGCATGACCCAGAGTATAATGGTTGTCACCACGAACGAATAGGCAAAGCCGGAGCAGGAGTCAGCAAGCTGCCACCCCAGTTGGACGAAGTGTCCGTCGAGCCAACCACCAGGGATATTGGCTAAACCGTCAAAGCCCGCAACAGATTTCTGTGCGAAGATACCTGTGAGCACCTGAGTTGGACAGGCGATGCGTTTCAGTATTAAGCGAGAAGTCAACTGAGGTCCGACATACGTTTCCGACTATGCCGCCGACGCCATGGACGGCAAAAATATCGAGGGCATCATCGTATTGAAGGATGAACTTGAGCTGAGTCGCAAAATTGCAGAGAGTCCCTCCTAAAACGCCGAAGGCAACGGCGGCAGCTAGTAATTTCCTTTAATAAAGGAGCCATGAGCTGGAGATGAGGTACGTACGAGACCCGACATAACCTGAACCTGGGGTGATTGCGACGAGGCCTGCGACAGCCCCGGAGCAGAAACCAACAACGGACCACTTGCGCTCGAGGCGGTAATCCCAAAGCATCCATGTCAAGCCACCCACGCTCGCGGCAAGGTTCGTGACGATGCAAGCTTGGACGGCACGCAAGTTGGCGCCCAATGCTGACCCGCCGTTGAACCCAAACCAACCAAACCACAGAAGTACGGTGCCAAGTACAACATACGACGAGTTGTGCGGTTTGTAAGCCAGACGGGGAGTACCGTAGCCGCGGCGCTTTCCGAGGAAGATGCTGATTGCTAGGGCGGCAGTGCCGGATGAGATATGAACTGGGGTTCCTCCTGCGAAATCAAGGCCACCGTGCTTGTTCGACCAGCCGTTGGGATTCCAGGTCCAGCAAGCGATGGGGTCGTAAACAATTGTCGACCAGATGAAAATGAACACTATGGAAGGACCGAGACGCCCATGTTCTGCAAGCGCACCAACTGCGAGCATGGGTGTGATAGCGGCAAACATGAGTTGGTAGACGCAGAACAATAGGGACGGGATCAGCGGGCTCCCGACGGACGGTTTGAGAAGAACATTCTTGAGGCCAAAGTAGCCTGTAAGTAGTGGTCACGTTCTGCTACTAAACAAAGAGGTAAGGAGGAAAACTGACGAAGGTCCCCAATGTACCTGTTGGCGGTGTCACTAAACGCGAGCGAAAACCTGGAAACAGAATATTGAGCGAAGTCGGAACGACTTGCGTCGTTAGTACACACACCCCCAAAAGAACCACTGCAGGAGGTATGTGAGACCACCGTACAGTACGTCGAAACAAAGCTTGACGGCTTACCTGGAATGAGACGACTGCCAGGCAGACCATGCTGAGCCAGATCATCGACAGAGCATTTTTGCGCCTCAGAAGACCGGAGTAGAAGTAACCGACACCAGGAATCATTATCCAGACAAGGGCTGTCGCTGTAATGACCCATGCCATATCACCTAGGTTGTAAACGACGGTTTCACCCGTGTCCGGGTCGTACCAGTTGATATCGCCAGCTGCAGCGGAGGGTCAAATTCTGGCCGATGGACCGAGACATAAAATTCGAAACTCACAGGCGTCGTAGGTGATATTGACCATGGCGTTGAGCGAGGGAGTGGGGGGATGGGTAAAATCCAACGAGTGATAGATGGAACGTAACGAATTCTCGGTTATAAAATTCTTGGCTGTCCCGTATCTTCCAATCACAATCCTCGACCGATTCAGCTATCTCTTGCCAGTTGCCCGACGCGTCCCGTGTTCGGCAACTAAGATCTATTCGGCAGATGATATCGAGGATTCCGTCATACTGTAACAGGGTACTCCGCTAGGAACGAACGACGACTCGGTTGATAATCCCATCGAGCCAACTTGCACACCCAGTATCAAGTATCTCAATAGTACTACCTAGCTCATGTGCGACATAATGTGAACTTCTCAGCTCATAGGATTCTGGAGTTCTATTCCATGGGCACCAAGTCGATTTCCTCCGACCTCGGCCTTCGTTATCGCCGTATGGCACCCGCACTTATGGCGTGAGAAAGGGTGAAATGTGCCTCAGCCACTTCCCACGGAACCATGCGCCACAGCCCTAAGATATGCAGACGGGTCTCCAGCCGTGTCACACGACACCGCCCTCACAGCAAGCTAGGACCAGTCGAGACCGAATTTCTCCCAATACACCTCGAGTCGATTGATTGCGTTGGGTGATGCCAAGAAATCTGGGCCGTTGTCCCTGTATTCCATGACACATTGAAGTCCCTTCCAATCGCACGCCAGAATCAATGACAAGTTAAGAAGATCTGGCAGACTAATCGCGAAGGGGCGGGAAAATGTCGTGCAACTTGTGTGGTTAATACATCAAAAGCGTGTTACAGTATCCACATTATTCCGTCCCTTGGCTGTCGGCCTTGCATGATGTGTCGAAAGGTGGGAGTTTGTCGGTGTTGGGGGCGCATGTTCCCACGACTTCAGTACCGTACGGGCCGGGGTAGTACTTTGTATCCTTCTTCCAAGGACCCACCGTCCATCATGTGGTCGAGGATGATGCCATCCAAAACGCTCCGGAGCGTTGATTTTCGAGCCTCGTGCGTGGCTTCGCTTCTTCGAAGTTCCTTCTCAGAAAATCAACCTCATGTTCGGTTCATTGGTAACTCGATTCCATGCCCTCTGTGCGGACAGCTATTGATCGTTAATTTCTTGCCCAGCCCGTGCTGTCAGCACGAAATCCGTGCCCGCGGTTAACACAAATTCACTTATCGAGGAGACATCCCCGTTAACAAGAGCCGATACGCGCATTCCTCATGTACCCCAACCCACCTTCGAAACAACCCACGAAAACTTTCGCACTCAGAGGTTCGAGAACGCCTTGGATTTGCTTTCGACCCAAATCGGTCAAATCCGACCCAAAGGTGATTCCACCCGAATCCGCAATAGTGCCTGGTTCTATCTCTTCGATCTTGCAACTCGTCCGGAACAGCTTGAGCACGTATCGAACAAGTTCTCGCAGTTTGTTGAGGGTGGCAGACGATTTCGTGATGAGCACGCGAATGCATTCGTCCGTACGTAGTTTGAGCGTGAACAAGCTCAAAAGCCGGGGGCCATTAATTTACTTTTTTCCACAGGCCGTTGCGTTGAACTTCGTTGTCCTGAGCTCGCCTTGAGCGTATTCAGTAATCGCCCAGCTTATCGCATGGACCTCACGCTCGTTGCCACCCGCCAACTACTACACGCCCTCCACGAAGAGCATAAGCTGTCCAGCATTTTTATTCTGGCCGCGCTTTTTCCCGTGTACAACCTCCCCGCTCTCTCCGATCCCATCTGCTGCGCCCTTGTCGTGTCGGCTTGCCTTCGCGAGGCAAATGGTTCTGGCCTAGAATCGACTCGGACAATCGCGGAGACGGTTCTGTCCCGGTTTAAACAGCTACTTTCTCAGACCCCTCCAATGCCCGTTCCCGTTGAGGCAAATCGCTTTCTGGAAACACGTTGGATGAAAGACGCGATGCTGAGCATCCTTGACTCGCTAGTTGTCCAGCGTCATGAAGCTGGCTGGATCAGAGATTGGTGCTATCAGAGCAACTACAATTTATCGAGTATCGTCGGATGATACCTGAATGGAATATACTTTCGACTAGTCAAACATATTCCGCGCGCTTGATCGCTTGTCGATATGCCTAGATAGTTGAGCATTCTACAAACTCGCGGAATACACCACTTTGACTGGATGGCTTATTGGCCGCTGATATTGTCGTCATGCAGAGGATTGCTACCGGATTGCCCAAAAGGAACAAATCAACAAAGCATGCTCGTCGATTTTTTCGGACGTGATTTCGGACGTGGCACAATCTCACAATCTAGATGGTCGTCCATTCCATTCCCTCACTAGCCTTATTTGGCACTTTTGGGGTTCAGAAAATTGTTCATTGGCATTGGCACCCTCCTATCATTACCCGACGCCACTGCGCCCGTTCGATATCGTGTTCTCACACAGATTCCACCCAGATGGATGATGATAAGGCTGCCGATCAGTGGCGGGGGTCAAGTCGCTCCTATCACGTGAATGTGCCTGGCCACGTCGTACGAGCCTTGGTTGACAGTTGGTTACGTGTGACAGGGCTGACCACCTCGTTGTATCGCTCCAAATGTGGCGCGACAATCAATCCTCCTTGCCCTTGAGCCCAGGTTACCAGTGCTGTACTGTTTACGGGCGATCTGTCTTCCCGAGTCGATATATATTTCGCCGCCGCGTGTAAAATTTTACAGTTCAGTGGCATTGGTCATCCGTCGATGTCAGGGGCATCTCTCTCTGGTAACGTTGATAAAGTTATCTGGTTTTATCCCCAGTTGAAAATGACACACGCGTTGGATATACAACCCAGAGGAAATTTCAGTGCTATCGGGCTTTAACCCTCCCTTTCTCTATTTCAACCCAATTGTCACGACTACCAGTGCCCATCCGTGAAAGGCATATCGGGACACCGGTGAGCACTCAGATCATATGTATTTAACAACCTGGCAGACACATGTATTAAACAAAGCCGTGGAGGAAAGGACGTACGGTATCGGGATTGTTCTGGAAGACCAGACTAGCTGAGCGTAAGATTGCCTGGAACACATATCACGACCGTACTACATATGCTGTTATGGACGACTAATGGTGGGTATGACGAAGTGATGGGAGGGGAGTGACTGCTCGAGAGGTCACTGGCATGAATGACAGAAGAGCGTAACAAGCCTCTCACGTCCCAGACTTCAGAGTACAATACAATGCCCATGCTTCTTGGTACGGGTGGTTCGACTAAGAAGAGCTACGCGGGTGGCGTATTGGAAAACCTCGCGGACACCTTCACCTGACTTAGCCGAACACTCCAGGTATTGCCTGGCACCGATCTTCTGCGCAACGGCCATTCCCTATAAAGACCTGTGTAAATGTCAAAACATTGGAATGAGCACAAGAGGCTCGTACCTCCTCCGGGGTTACAGGTCGCTGGCTAGTCTTCCTGAGGTTCTCAATGGTTTTTGGATCACGTCGTAGATCTTTCTTGCAACCAACTAGAATTATAGGTAGGCCGGCACAAAAGTGCATCACTTCTGAGATCCACTAGACGACATGGATGAAGCATTGACCTATGAGATCAATGAGGTAAAACGTACTTTCTCCTGTACGTTGTCGAGGGAGTCTGGGGAGTCGACGGCAAAGCATATGAGGATGACGTGCGAATCAGGGTAACTCAAAGGGCGGAGACGATCATAATCTTCTTGGCCAGCGGTATCCCACAAAGCCAACTCAACGTGCTTGCCGTCGACTTCGACATCGGCGACATAGTTCTCAAAAACAGTAGGGATGTACACCTATATTTTAATGTCAGATAAAGTCTGGTCAGATTACAAGAGGGAGTAAATAACCTCGGGGAATGTGCCCTTGGAAAAGACGATTAAGAGGCAGGTCTGTATAAGGGGGCCATTAAACAGGTGGAGGAAAAAAAGCCGAGGCAGAGACAATACCTTGCCGCAAGCACCGTCACCAACAATAACGAGTTTCCTGCGAATATCAGCCATAATGCGAGGAGACGGGTTTGAGTGTTTAGGAGGGATAAGAGTGCAGCGGTAATGGTGGGTGTGGCGACGAGGACGGCGGGCTCTCAAGCGGGACTTGAATGGACTTTGGCTCGTGCGTGTGAACCAATTCGTCGTGAGGCGACGAGGCGATGACTTGAGGCGATGCCGATGTGATGCATGTGATGACTCGATGACAAACTCGCGCCCATTTATTTCAAGCGATCATTTGATGACGATGTCAACCGCCCTACATCCAGCATAGGCATAGCATTGTATCATACAGTACAACACGGCATCCCACTCGATGTTGTCCGTAGTCCTCGTCGCTCGGATAGCCGGCCAACTGACCAGACGGAGCCAAATACAGACTTGACCCCGGCCCTTCGCCCTTCTCGAAGTACCATACAGCACTGAATATGAAGTACGAAGTAACATCCTTCCTGTACCTGGTGGTGTGATACAGTATCGTAATGTAGACTGGGGTTAGGGCTGAGCACACGCAACGTCACTCAAGGCTAGACCCCCTGCCCACACGCAGGCGTCGTTCACGGTGGCCTTATAAACGCACACTTCCCTCTTCTTGCCCAACCATTTCATCCCATGATTAGTTTTTCAGGTCTCCCTCCAGAGGTTGCGGAAGCAATGTGCACCCCCATGCATCTCATTCTTCCGCCCGTTCCCTCTCCTGCCCCCAGGCTTCAATGCTCTAACCCTGGTGCTCTCTACCTTGGGTCGATCTCCGCTGTCCTCGATCCTTCCATACTCAAGGAACACGACATACATCACCTCGTTCAAGTCCTCGATGTTCCATGGCTTCCCGCATCTGAACAAGACGGTTACGAGTGCTACCGTTTGGATATCTTGGACCACGAAAGCCAAGACCTCAAGCCACATCTCGAAGACGCAGTCGAAGACATCGACTCAGCTTTGCGTAGGGGTCGCAATGTTCTCGTCCACTGTCAACAAGTGAGCATTGTTTCTGCCCTAGTCTTTCACGTTCCTCCAACTGCTTTCATAGTCGCCTATGGACTTTGATTAGCGGTAGTGTTTATTGTGTTTTGATTTCTCATACTCTTGGCGTAGGGTATTTCTCGCTCGGCAGCAATTGTTATAGCATATCTTATCCGCAAACGCGGCATGTCATTTGACTCTGCCGTCACGTTTGTCCGCCAGCGCCGTCCATGCATAAAACCTAATTCTGGTTTTGTCCGCTGTCTGCGGGAATGGGAAAGGCAGTGGAGTCCCCACCCAGCGTGCACTCCGACCGTCAGGCAAGTTGCTCATTAACGGTCATCACTGCATTTACCGATGCCACCGCACTCAGATCTTTGAATACTCTTCTCCGATAGTCAAGTACATCACACTTATATCGAGTCCCTTGGGAACCACGAAGCATTTGTATCCACCATATCATTTGTGTACTACAGTAGAACCAACAAATCAACTATTCCCCATCCTGTTTTTAGGTCATGTATACTCAGTGAGGAGTGTGAGGGGTATTACCATAATGTCTTTGCCTTTTGGAATCTTCCAATGCATCCGTCGAATGGAACGATCCATCAGAGTGGGTAAGTACTCAGCGCAAATACATTTGATAGGCTGAGCGCCACGCTTTGTTTCCATCTACTTCGATAACGTCCTATTCAGGGTATTTGTCAAGAGATCAGGATCAAACACCAGAGATCATACTCCATGACAGGGAATTATGCGTTGAAAGTCCCAGCTTGCGACGGTCTCTACATCCCTGTTCATCGCCCTACAATAGATTTTGTTCACAGAGCTACTGCGTCCAATGAAATATTAAGGACATACATAACGTCGATCCCAAGCACCTTTGCTAGTCTGCGGTGGAACGCAGTGTAGGGGTTTAACCAACGACTAACAAGTGGGAGACCGCTGCCTATGCAGGATTCAGAATACTGGGAAGTGAATTCATGAGTTCCGGTAAATATCGGAATGGAGCATTACCTGTTCCGTGGCAGGCAAATTAAAAATCAGATCAGCCACGATTAGAGTCTTGGATGGAGAATGAAGAAATGCGACGTCTTTGTTCCTAAAACCTGAAAAATAGCTGATGTACCGTAAGTCAAACATTCGTAACTAGAATGTTCCGCTTGCCAGGATTTAATCTGCTTGGGTGTCAATCCAAGACAGGACGTGGATGATGACTCTCACCTCATCCTTGAAGCCAAATGTAGGCTCTCGGTCTGAATCGCTCCAGTCTGGGAAGTCATGTCAACCGACTGTCCGAGGACATTCAAGCTTCAATTCTCACTGACAGCCATGCCAGCTTAGATTCTCGCTTCTCTTTTTCTCGACCGCTTCCGCAACGGAGAAAAGACGAGCATGAGGATAGGCCTCATGAAATTCGGCTTGGGAATGGTGAATTAGAAGTGAGAATTTGGTTGCCCCAACGGACCTACCCAGAAAAAGATGGTGGACTGAGTTAGGCCCAACAATGAACTTGACAGGGCCGAGGCGGTCAATAGTTGCTTTGGTCTCAGTTGTCAGTGGAGTGGAGGCAAGGACCCAGACATCGCCTGACGTGAGTCTGATCGCGGTGGAGCGACCACCAATTCTGAAGAGCCCCAGTCGTGTGAATGAACTAATTTACGGTAAACCAAGGGTCATAACGATGCGGTAAGCAGTCAGATGCGTCGGAACGTACGTCGAGAAGGTCCAGACGTTGCTGACCACCTTGGGGTGAAAGTACCAATCAGAATATAAGTGGAAGATGCAGGAGAAGCACAAACCTCACGTATGACCACGTTGACCATGGCCGTAGTGATGAGTTGGCGACGTGTTGGACTGGTACAGTACAGTTCCAGAGTAAGCCGGAACGTGATGACGTCGGCTTCCCGCGTGTTGCCGACAGACGCGTTACTCAACCCCAACAACTTGCCATGAAGTTCACCAAGCCTTCATGGGTCATCCATAATGGTTCGCAGTTCCTTTCTCCACCAAAGTTCTTCAAGTTGATTCCAGTTTTTAAAGACTCCGGAAAAAGTGACCAGGCACCCAAACGTTTATCCATTTTTTCAGTCCATGTGCACCCTGATGGCTCCCGCATCGCCACTGGAGGCCTTGACGCAAAAGTCAGGATATGGAGCACAAAGCCTATCCTCAATAGTGTCTCAGAGCAATCGAATCGACCCCCCAAGTCTCTATGTACATTGACCATGCACACCGGTCCCGTGCTGTGTGTCCGTTGGGCCCATTCTGGGAGGTGGCTTGCGAGCGGCAGTGATGATGAAATTGTGATGATATGGGACCTTGACCCGTTCGTGTTCTTATTCTGTTCTCTTTGGGGTGTTACCCAAATATCTAAAAAAAAAAACTTTGCAGTGCTGCTAGAGGTAAGGTATGGGGGTCAGATGAGGTTAATATCGAGGGTTGGAAACCGCTGAAGCGGTTGCCGGGTCATGAGAGCGGTGCGTGGTTCCTTTTTTTTTGTACAATAAGATCAAATTCAGTGCCTCCCAGATGTGACTGACCTTGCGTGGTCTCCGGAAGATCGGTATTTGGCTTCTGTGGGTCTGGACTCCCAGGTGCTAATTTGGAGTGGTTATACTCTAGGTGCGCCCTTTAGCATTGTAGATCAATCGTCTTTTCATCATGATGTGGCCATCCTCCCGTTCTAAGAACGAATCCGCAGAATCGATCAACACCATGGTTTCGTCAAGGGTGTTTGCTGGGACCCAGTTGGGGAGTTTTTGGCAACGCAGTCCGACGATCGCAGTGTCAAAATCTGGCGTACAATGGATTGGGAGCTCGAGGCTGAGGTTCGAAAACCTTTCGAGGATTCTCCTGGAAGCACCTTTTTCCGACGACTCAGGTGAGACGGCCACTTCCGTCTCTCTGGAGTCTTCATTCACCTTCCCTCTAGTTGGTCTCCGGATGGTGCACATATCACTGCTTCAAATGCCACTAATAACAAGGGATTTGTATTTATCGCGGCTGTTATCGCCCGCAACAGCTGGACGTCAGAAATTAGCCTTGTTGGACATGAAAACACTGTGGAAGTGGCTGTGAGTCCGCGTTGAGCCTGGCAATAGTCCAAACTCATGTTCCCAGGCATATAATCCCCACATATTCCTCCGTAATCCAGGTTCCCCAGTTGCCACTTCTAACATCTGTTCTGTCGTCGCACTTGGTGCCGATGACCGCTCGGTGTCCATTTGGCAAACGAAATCTGCGAGGCCAATAATTGTGGCCAAGGAAGTTTTCGAGAGACAAATTATGGACCTGAGTTGGTGAGACGAGTCCCTACGTAAAATCGCCCTTGGTAATGACAATGCGCAGGTCTTGGGATGGCTTGACACTATACGCCGTATCTTCCGATGGCACGCTTGCAGCGTTTTGCTTTGACGCTGACGAGCTTGAAGGCATTGCACCGCATTCAGTTCAGCAACAGTATCTACAAAAATTTGGCTTTACCCTGCCCCCTCTCCCCGAGGGCTGGTCCCACACGAACATCCCAGTGCCATCATCCGGACAGCGGATGACACCTCCGCCCTCACCTAATCGCCCGTCTCATCAAGCCCACGGCATGAATGGCTTCGGAGCCCCACCTACGAGCAATGGCCACGAGGTTGTTAATACTCTGATCGCAAAACGAAACACCAAGAGGAGGGCACAACTTCAATCCTTAGGACCTTGTGGGGACATGAAGTCCCCTGCTGTTCTTGCAAATTCGTCATCATTCCATGGTCCACTCACCCACATGCATTCTCACACGCGTCCTGCCGCCATCCTAAGTTCGGGTCGAGTCCCGGAGATATCTCAGCCTTCCACCTCCGCTCATTCATTGGACCATCGTTCATCAGAACATACATCTCTCGACAATGTCACGGAAGTCCCTATTGACTCTTTCGGCGTTACAACCTCCACTGGGTCAAAACGGAAGTCGTCTATTCTAGACATTCCTGAAGACAGACCAACCAAAGCCCGCACTCTTGGCGGCGACCGCGTCAGAGACAGCCCGAACGTCGTTAAAGAAATATGCTTACCCGTAGATCAAAGAGTCGTCATATCCAGGACTTCCGAGATCGAAAAGAAAAATATACTTGCCGCCCCTCCAACATTGTCCTATCTGTCCCTAAAAGTTGCGGAAACTGGAGATGATATCCTGGAGTGCAAGAATGCCGAAAGTGGAGGTAAAAGTTGTTTCTTTTGTTCTTTGGGTTCCATAGGCGTCCTCACCACGGGCTATAAGATCAAACAGAAGTTTGCTATATCAGTGGGAAAACCGTATGTTGGCTCGACTATTTACCTTCTCCCGGTCTCGTCTTGGCAGCTACTGGCACCTTTTGTGCCGTAGGAATGCTGGATGGGGCTTTGAATGTATATTCTCCGACTGGCCGAAGGTGAGTTACCTAACTACTTACGACTCGTAGATGGCTTCATGTTTCGATAGACTCATGTCAACTCTTACGCTTGATGGGGCTGCAACACTCCTGTCGGCTGCTAGATCCACTCTAGTTGCTATCACATCCACTGGCATGTTATATTCCTGGTATGGTGCTATTTCTAATCACTTGACGGACAGCCTCATCTTGCTACATAGGGATGTCAAGAAAGCTCGTGCTAATTTTGCACCGACATCAGTTCGGCCAATATTATCTCCGAATGGTTCAGCCCACGGAACAACCACCGGTATCATGTCCCTTGTGGCCCGACCTAACGGTAGTCCTATAGTTGGCGCGACATCTGGGGTCACATACTCATATGACAGTAATCTTTGCTCGTTCGTCAAGTTGTCCGAACCATGGTGGGCTGAAGGGTCCGATGCCTGGTCAAGTCGACCCCGGAATACTAATGCCCAACAGGCGGTAGTGGCATCTATTGAAAGCGCTATCTCTGAACGTATTGCACCTCCTCCTGGTACTGCTGAGCGGCCTCCATGGTGGACAAGTGCACTGACCCTTGGTCATCTTGAGTCCAAGCTGCATGCAGCACGCCTTCTCGACAGCAGCGTAGAATACAAGCAAATACTGTTGGTGTACGCTAAGAAAATTGCTGATGAAGGGTTCAGGAATAAGGCTGAGGAACTGATTAAAGACCTGTTTGGTCCAATCTATTGGTATGTGCCTGTTTGCTCTACAGGATTATTATTGATGCAAGGCTCAGGAGACCTGGTATAAACAAGGAAGATAACTGGGACCCAATGCTTCTTGGACATTGGAAACGAGACCTTCTCAAAGAAGTATTACAGGTATTTAGTAAGTATCAACTGTTTGTGCTGAAAGTGTTATGTTGTTGAGTTGTTTTTAGCCCGCAGCAAAACTCTAGCAAAACTTGGGTTGGACTGGCAGGAAAAGCTAAAAAGAGCTATGGCAAGTGATGATTAATGGCTACCTTAATGCCTTTATTGTAAGTATAGCTACAGTATTGCATAACATGTCTCTTATATAACTATACTTATATTATTTTCTATAGCCCCTAGGTTGAATCTTGCAGTGTCTACTGTATTATTTTAAATGTTGTTTCTGCACTATATTGTTTTAACTTGTTAAATATGAAAGTGTGTTAAGCTACAGTATTATACCTTTTTTTTTGGCATTTGGATTTATTGTCCTAGCTTGTAGGCTATAAGATATGCTACACTACAATATACAAGGACAAAAGTCCATGCATGAATTTGAATAAGGAAGGTATCAATGGGCAAAATACTGTAGAACCAGAGCATACTATCTGGAATGTGCAAAGAAGTGAAAGATAAAGTGGAAAGGTGGTTGTTAATCTGCTCAACCACAGGCAGAGAGGAAGGGCAAGAGAAGACAGACTAAACACAAATGCTAGGAATTGAAAAGGGGGGAAATATGATGCTAAACAGCATGACTAGGGTGTTTCTCTTCTCCTGCACATAGTATCATGCATGGGTTCTTATATTGTCACAGTCAGACCACCATGTCAAGTTGATTGGGGATCTTGGGGTCTTTGGTTGAGGTTTGGAAGATGAATTTCAGAGAGGGGTTGTTCCTAAAGAGGAAATTGGTCATGTGATGTGTCACATGATGTGTAGGATGACAAGTGAAGATTATACAAGTCAACATGACTTGGAATCAAGTGAGGTACTAGCACATGACCTCAAGGTACATTGAGAAGTCAAAGGCAATTAGCAGCAGAGCTGACTAATACAGAGGGAAGGGGATTGTTTGAATGAAGCCACACATGTTCCAGTGAAGAGACTAATCAATAGTCTGTATTGCACAAATAGAACAAGCTTAGGAACTTGTTCTATGCTACTTGAGACAGTATATATATATGAGACTAGGGAAGCTACTGGAATGTTCAAGAAGGTCATGGAAGGCAATAGAAGAAGATGGAAGCATATAGAATTGTATGGAAGTCTCTAGAAAATGTGAGAACAGTCCATAGGTAAGTTAGGTAAGCAAAGGGGAAATGGTCTAGAGTTACAGACAGAAAAGGAAGGTGGGAATTAAGTAAGCAT
>Ga0307510_10000615_pt1 | contig 36175 bp, 25 predicted proteins | sample 12_EM_MG_FD_207224 | JGI IMG/M metagenome (GOLD analysis project Ga0307510, IMG submission 207224) | Populus trichocarpa ectomycorrhiza microbial communities from riparian zone in the Pacific Northwest, United States - 12_EM | ecosystem: Host-associated > Plants > Roots > Unclassified | place...
AGGTGATGGCGGTACCGGATGGTAAAGTCTCTACGGAATTACCTGCTTTTACCAGGGCGATGCCCCAGCTGGAGAGCGCACCTGTCCAGAAAGTTTCGCTGGTGGAAGAAGTGATGGAAGACTGTGCTGGTGTGGGAGTCCGCTGAGGAGTGCCGCTGTCTTCGTCGATGACCCAGTCCGCATTACCTGCCGTCTCCGCCCTGGTTGCATCAAAAAGGAATTTCTTTCCACCGCCGGTGCCGCCACCACCACCAGTAGTACCACCATTCACAGTAAAGTCATCGATATTGATCCGATTCGTGCCCCCGCTGATCTTACGGATCTGGAAGCGAACAGTACCGGTAAAGTTCACGGTAAAAGAAGCCGTCTGTAAGGTGGTGGAGCTGGAAGTAACGGTAGAGCCTACCTGGCTGAACGAGCTGCCACCATTGGTGCTTGCCCACAACTGCCAGGTACTGCTGCCGTCCGAACCAAATACTGCATGTGCTACCGTAACGGAAGTGGCGCCACTGAGATCGAATTCCATCGTGATAGACCCGGTATTACGGATTCGCGCCGACTGCGAGCCATTCTTTTCATCCGTTGAGAGATTTCCGATCAGCGCATCATTGAAGTCCCATACGCCGGTGCTCAGCGTGACCGTCCCATCAGCATAGGCAGCCTTGGTGCCGGTCTCAAAATTTTCTACTGTCGTGACCAGGGCTGCGGCTGGTTTCGCAGTCAGCAGGCTGCGGGAGTCGGCTGTAGTGGCAGTGCGGGATAAAGACGTGGCCTGCTTTTCACAGGATGATATCGCCAGGGCAAAAAAGATGACGCAGGCAAGGTGGAGAGTTGCTTTCATTTGATAAAGTTTTTTGGTTCCTTTAAAAATAAGAAGGAAAGCAACAAGACACATTACCCGCACGTTATTTTTTCTCAACTACAGGATCAGGCCTTTTTTTCATAAAAAGCTGCAACACCTCACTCAACAAAACAACCCCGACGGCTCCCACTACATTAAACCATAAAAAACTCAATGGCACGATACCCTTCCGGCTTAACACGGTCAGGATCACCACTCCTATCTCCACAATAACAGCACTGATAAATACAGCATGTCCACCTATACGTTTACGATAAAAGGCCACCAAAAAGATACCAAGTATAACGCCATAAAAAAGAGAGCCTAATACATTCACTGCCTCGATGAGGCTGTTGCCGATATTATAAGCCAACTGCGCCACTGCTACACAGAAGATGCCCCAGAATAAAGTATACAGTCGCGAAAAAAGATATTCTTTTTCTACAGAAATGGTCCTGCGAGAGAACCGTCTGTGAAAATCGATGATCGTACAGGAAGAAAGAGAATTCAGCGTAGCGGCAATTGACCCCCACGCTGCAAGAAAAATAACAGCGATCAACAATCCAACCAACCCTTTTGGCAGATAGTCGGTGACAAACCGCAAAAAGATGTAATTCGTGTCATTCGAGTCCTGCCCTGTCTCCGTCAGCCAACGCCGGATGGTAGCCTTATATCCTTCTTTTTCTTTCTGAATAGTCACCAGCCGCTGCGCCCGGGTTACAGCATCTCCTGTCCCCACGCCGATGCGCTCCTTATCTACCGCCTCATATTGACCCATCACCAGCACAAGCGAATCTTTATATTTCGAATGCTCCAGCGCCTTTAGTTCCGCCTGGTTGAAAAAGATAGGCTCCCTGTTGTATTGATAAAAAGTAAATACCATTACCCCTAACAGCAGGATGAGGAATTGCATGGGCACCTTGACCAGTCCATTCAGCAGCAATCCGATCCTGCTCTCTGTAAGAGAACGGGCCGTCAGGTAACGTCCCACCTGCGACTGGTCTGTCCCAAAATACGACAGCGCCAGAAAAAAGCCACCGATCACTCCGCTGATAAGATTGTACTTATCATTCCAGTCAAAACTTTTTCCGCGAAAACCTGTCGTAATAATATTTAGCTTGCCGGCCTTTCCGCCCGTATGTAAAATATCCGTCCAGCCAACACCCGCCGGCAACCGGTGGATCACAAGATATCCCGCGATAGTCATCCCGCCGAAAATGATTATCATCTGCAGCTGCTGTGTATAGGCCACGGCTTTGGCACCGCCCATCACCGTATAGATGATCAGCAGCCCGCCCATAAAGATATTCGTCCATAAAATATTCCAGCCCAGCAGCGAAGAAAGGATAATAGAAGGAGCAGCAATGCTGATGCCGGTGGAAAGCCCACGCTGTACCAAAAAAAGAAAGGAGGTCAAAGCCCTTGTCTTCAGGTCAAAACGCTGTTCGAGGTATTCATATGCCGTAAATACTTTTAGCCTGTGAAAGACAGGCACGAAACTTATACAAAGCACCACCATCGCCAGCGGCAGACCGAAATAATATTGCACGAACCGCATCCCATCCGTATAAGCCTGACCCGGAGCAGAAAGAAAGGTGACCGCACTTGCCTGTGTACCCATAATGCCCAGCAATACCATATACCAGGGAACAGATCTGTTGGAAAGAAAATAGCCTTCCAGGTCCTTGCTGGCCCGGCCTTTATACAATCCGTAGGCGATCATCCCCAGTAAAGTCAGCGCCAATACAATCCAGTCAGGACGGCTCATGAAAAATGTTTGGTCAGCAAATAAAAGAGCACTATGCACACGATGAGAAAGCCGATCACCAGCGCATACCAGTAGCTCCATTTTTTAAATAAAGGTGCGCGCTCTTCGTCCATACGATCATTTTTTATTTCTTTTTGCCATCAATGCCGCTGCCACCAATCCCACCAGGATCCCAACCACTAATCCAAATACGGCTCGCTTGACAATCCGTTCGACTATCAAGGCCACGATAATCGCTATCACTATTGTAATATTCCTTCTACTCAGCATTTAAAATCCCTTCTTTTGATTTAGCGCAATGATATTAGCCATCAACCGGTAAGCTCCCGGCACACCAGCCGGCAATTCCCGGAAAAAGACCAATCCTGTATAAACAAAGGTCCCCTTTCCATAGTGAGCGATCACAAGACTGCCTTTCTGCTCCTGTTCCCCCGGATCATTCATCGACAGCACCGCCTGATAAGCCGGATCGGTCTGACCCGCGAAATAAATACCACGCTCCTGGACCCAGCCTTCAAAGTCCTTATCCGAGATCTTATTCGGATAGTTCAGCACCGGGTGATCAGGTTGCAGAAAATTTACCCGGGCATGTTCGTCCGTCACACGGATATTGGATACGGCAAAACCAAAAGGTCCGATATCTCCGGAAACACGGCCTAAATTATCCCGGTTGTATTGCACGATGAGATTTCCACCGTCTTTAATATAATCCATCAGGATGTCATGCCTGGCCTTTAGCCAGTCGTGAACATCATAGGCCCGGACACCGGTAAGAACGGCATCAAATTGTTTGAGGTTAGCTGTAGTCAGATCTCTTTCTTTCAGCAGCACCACTTCATAACCCATCTGTTGCAAGGCCTGCGGCACCTTATCCCCCGCACCTTCGATATACCCTATGCGATGCCCCGCGATCTTAACATCCGCCACGACAAATTTCTCGATGGCCGGACGAAAATAGTCGATGCGTGGAATATGATCGTAAGAAATAGTTTTGAGCTCGAGGGCCGTGTCCTTCCGGCCATCCGCCCCCAACAACAGATATGCCGTCGCCAGCTGTGCCGTCACACCGACAGGTTGTGCCGACCAGGAAAAACCCGCAGCGGCAGAGCCGCCCCTTTGCTGAACAGTAAGACCGGAAGTCGGCGTCAGCTGCATACCCGGTAGTTTCGAGTGAGCAGAATGCTCCTTTGCTTCGATCCAAAAGTTTTTCTCCTCCTTCCCGGTAAACAAAAGCAGTCCCGGATCGAACTGCGCCGTAGCGGATGGCAACACGGTCAATGGCTGATAGAGCTCGCCTTTCACGGCGTCTGTAAATTTATATTGCACCGGGCGGACAAAGACCATTTCCTCCCCGGCTATCGTCACCTTGAATTTTACTTCATAAGCGGGACCACTTTGCGGATCTCCTATTAGCCGCTGGTCCTTCACGTTGAAAGAGCCAGACGACATCTCCTCCGCCAGCCAGTAGGGTTGCGTCACTGCCTTTTTGGGTGACACATAAATAGTATGGGAAAAGGAATAGTTCCTGTCGCCTTCCAGCGGCTGCCGGTAAGTAGTGTCGTAGTCGTCAAGACTGATCCCCTGCACTGCCATCGGACCGCCATTCAGCCGGTTGTTCATCACAAAGGTGACAGCCAGCGAATCTCCCTGTATGGCATAAGGCCCACGAACTACAGCCTCCAGCCATAGTCCGCTGCAAGCTTCGATAAGCTGCTGGACTTCCTTTAGCTTCTGGGTTTTCCAATAGCCATCCTTCAATTGACCGATGGCCTTGTATAATGTCACCAGGCCCGGAACCGACTTCTCCGGATGTAGCAGGGAAAAATCCTGTAACAGCTGGTCGATCATACCGCTGATCTTTTCTCCGCCTTCCACCCGGCTCCAGGTAGTGACAATGTTTTCCATCGGGTCACCATGAGCCGGATCACCCGCCACCAGGTTGAAATATTCCATCGACTGACCACGGGCAGGTGTCAACGCAGCTCCCTGGCTTTTATGATTGGTGCGACTTTCCGCCGCTATCTCTCCATAACTCTTACCAAGAATGGGATTGAAGACACCCACGTCTATTTTCAGCTGGTCTTCGCTCGTCGTATTGACGCTGCCGAAGTTGAAGGTATTCCACAAAATTCGCCTGACCTGCCAGGGCTTTACTCCATATTTGAACTGCTCGGGAAAACGGGATGGATCTGCAGCTGCCGCAAACCCTTCCTGCGCCAGCACCGCAGAAGCAGAGTGGTGACCATGCCCGGCACGGCTGTCGGGTGGAAACCGGGTTATGATGATGTCCGGCTGAAATTTACGGATCACCCAAACCACATCACTTAATATTTTTTCCTTATCCCAGGTCTTCAATGCTTCTTCTGTCGACTTGGTAAACCCAAAGTCAAATGCACGGGCAAAGAACTGGTCAGCGCCATCGATCCGCCGCGCGGCCAGCATTTCCTGTGTGCGGATCAACCCCAGCTCCACACCCTGCTCATCCCCGATAAGGTTCTGACCGCCATCTCCCCTCGTCATCGACAAGTAACCGGTGCGATACAGCCGATCCTTGGCCATATACGCGATGAGCCGCGAATTCTCATCATCCGGATGGGCCGCGACATATAATACGGTCCCAAGGACATTCAGCTTTTTCAACCGGAGATACATATCGGCCGATGTGATAGTAGCAGGAGCCTGCGCCGACAAACCGCCAATACCGCCCAGGCAGGCCCCGAAAAGGCAGGCAGCCAGAAGACGGCGATAAATAATTAACTTCATTTCCTATTCGTTTTGTCTGTTTTTCTTTTACTGCCCAACAAGGAATACCGCATTGCAAAACAACAATTTCCCATTCTCCCAGAAACTGCGGAACAAAGGATCGTCTGCCAGATAAACGATCTTACCCCTGTTCATATCCTGAACCCCGAAGACCAGGCCATCCTTTAATTTCTCCTTCGCCTTATTTCCGGTGAAACCACTGACATAATTGTCTTTCCGGATAACACCCACATTCCAGCCTCCATCTTTCAGAAACTCATAAACATTGTCGTCCTGTTTCAGCGTATAATAATGATCCGGATAACCAAAGGCCAGCGGATGCGAATTATCCAGCTCCACCTTATAAATCGATCCCGGAACACTACTGGCTATTTCATCCCGCTGCCGGTTGCCATAGCGGTGCAGATCAGTATAGATATTGTCCTTCCTGTCTTTTTCCTCTTCTTTCTTGTCCGCCCCCTCTCCTTTCAGCTTGATACCCCACTCCATCTTTGACAGCTGCACCACCGCATTTTGCATGGCGATAAGCCTTCCACCCTCCCGAACCCAGTTCCGGAGAAGGTCCGCATTGTTCTTTTCTTCCAGCGTCCGATAATTTCCGTTAGGCAGGATCACCACGTCAAAATTTTTCCATTGAATACGGTTGATCTCATCGGCATTGATCAGCGTAACAGGATAACCGATCTCTTGTTCAAAAAGATGCCAGACCTCTCCTGCATCCAATGAGTTGACCTCTTCCCCTGTAAGCATAGCTATCCGGGGCCGGTGTACCAGGTGTACCAGGTCACTGCCGAAGTCCGCGCCCTTCTCTACAAAACCGGAGGCGATGGGTTCGGGTACAACACCGGCTTTTTCAGCCAGTTTTGTCATCGTCGCCCACAGCTCGGACGCTTTCCCGTTGCCGGTGTTCGTAATCAGCAAGGTCCCGCTGCCAAAAGAGACACCACCGGATTGAAAAGACCGCTCTGCATACCGGACCTTTACGCCCTTCTGCAACAGCTCCGTCAGGAATCGCACACTCCGCATACCCGTCCAGCGAACAGCATATCCATAAGCCGTGTCAGAGATCGCCTTCATCCCCGATCCGGCGCCTGCTGCACCACTGCCCGCTGCCACCCCTTCCGCCTTATTGCCGGTAGCACCAGGCACATAAGCGGCCAACCCATAGGCCTGCACTCCATAAACAAATGGCACCGACCAGGCCGTAATATCATAAGTGACCGAATCGCTGATATGAGATTGCCGCTCGAATAATACACGCAGCAGATTCGACTTTGGCTGATTGGCATTGATGACGATGTCCCCCGCCCCCGCACGGAAGCTGGCCGCCTTTCCCGTCTCGTAGTCTGTACCCGTGAAAGTGCCCGATGAAACCGGCACCCATTCGATCATATTCCTGTCTAAAAAAGCTTTTAGCCTTTCGAGACGATCGCCAAAAGAATCATTCCGTAGAAAATAGGCTTTATAGTCGCCGCCCGGATGTGCCACTGCATCGACAAAATAGTTATGGAACTCCTTTATCAGCCGGCCCGCATTTTGCGAAGCGGCCTCTATCGTCGAGATACCGGTTGTAAAATGATGCTCCAGCCGGTCGGCAAGGGTCAGCGTGTCCCCGTCAGCCGTCGTAACCGCAAGCCCGGCGCTGATGCCGCCCTGCTCGAAGGTCATCCCGATGGCTCCATTATAGATAGGATAGGTATCCCCATAGCTGGGGTAGAAAAGATCGAATTCCTGCTTCGTAAAATAAAGCCATCCGTTCCTGTCGAAATAGCGGGCATTGTTTTTCCCGATCATTACCTGGAACTCGCGCTGCCATGGGGTAATAACATCATGATAAGGCTCCGCCGCAGGAGCAAAATAATAGGGATTGTTATACCCCTGTTCATGATAGTCGACATGTACCTGGGGCAACCAGGAATTATATTTCTTCAGCCGCTGGCGGGTCTCTGTCTGCGTCTGCCAGGCCCAGTCACGGTTGAGGTCAAAATTATAGTGATTGCTTCTGCCCCTTGGCCAGGGCTCCTGGTGCTCCCGCGACTGCCGGTCGGGATTCGGCTGACTGCCTACGACACCGTTGAACCAGTTGACATACCGGTCCCGCCCATCGGGGTTGATACAGGGATCAATGATGACCACCGTATTTTTCAGCCATGTAGCCGACCGGCTTTCCGATGGATCGACCAGCGTATACAAGGTCTTTATAGCGGCCTCCGAAGAAGAAGGTTCATTGCCATGCACATTATAGCTCAACCATACGATGACCGGCCCATTCTCATTCCCCGCTGTCCTGTCACCTGCCCCCGCCAATCTCAGATTATTAAGCCGGATCTCCTCCAGCCGCCTTAGATTTTCCGGCGAAGCGATATAGGCCAGCAATAAAGGCCGCCCCTCGTAGGTTGTCCCATATTGCTCCAGCTTCATCTGGCCGGGTATCGTCCTGGCTACTTCCTTAAAGTAGGCAACGATCTTATCATGCGGTGTAAAATGCTTTCCTAAGGGATAACCCAAAAAGGCTTCCGGTGAAGGAGCCTGGGAAAAAGCGGCAGAAAACAAGAGCAGCAGCGCGTAAAGTAGCAGGTTTCTTTTGATCATGAGAGACATATAATGTCGTCGAATGTAAGTAAACAACCAAAATAAAAAAAATGGTAACTTACATTAAATCATTCTTATTCATGTCTCGACCGTTCATCACATTATCCATTACCTTGTTGTTAACGGGCAGCCTCTCAGCCCAGGAGTCCCAGAGTCCATATTCCTATAATAGCAAAAAGACAGCTACCGTAACCCATGGGGCAGTAGTCTCCGCCCACCCGCTGGCCAGCAGCGTCGGTGTAGCCATCCTGCGCCAGGGCGGCAATGCTTTTGATGCTGCCATCGCCACTCAGCTGGCGCTGGCAGTCGTATATCCCGCCGCCGGGAATATCGGGGGCGGCGGATTCATGGTCGCGTATCGAACGAACAAGGGCACAAGCAGTGGCGCCGGCACCAAGATCGCCCTCGACTTCCGCGAAAAAGCTCCCGCAGCAGCCACCCGTGATATGTATCTCGATTCGGCCGGAAATGCCCGAACCGATCTCAGCCAGAACGGCCATCTCGCCTCCGGCGTCCCCGGCACCATCGCCGGTATCTTCGCCGAGCACAAATACGCCAGACTCCCCTTCGCCCGGCTGATCCAGCCTGCTATCGACCTGGCCGAAAAAGGGTTTGTCATTACAGCCGATGAAGCCCGCAGCCTCAATTCCACCCAGGCCGCCTTTTCAAAATACAATACCATTCCGCCCGTATTTATAAAGGCCAGTGGCTGGAAAACAGGAGATACCCTGATCCAGAAAGACCTCGCCAAAACACTGTCCCGCATTCGCGACCAGGGCTCCAGCGGTTTTTATGAAGGAGAGACAGCCCGTCTTATCCTCGAAGAAATGAAAAGGGGAAAAGGCATCATCAGCGCAGCCGATCTGAAGGGATACACCGCAAAGGAAAGAGAGCCTTCGGTCTTCCCTTACAAGCAATACACCATCGTCACGATGCCCCTGCCCAGCAGCGGTGGAGTGGTCCTGCAGCAGATGCTGAAAATGGTGGAGACCCAGCCCCTCGCCGACTATGGCTTTGAATCAGTAAAGGCCGTCCACCTCATGACCGAAGTGGAAAGACTGGCCTATGCAGACAGGGCCCAGTATCTCGGTGATAAAGATTATTATTCTGTACCCATATCTACCCTGACAAGCCCTGCCTATCTCCGCCGCAGAATGGCCGACATCCCGGCGGATAAAGCCGGCAACAGCAAGGACGTCCAGGCCGGTGTCCTGAATCCCGCCAGCGAAGAGACCACCCACCTCGACGTCATGGATAAAGATGGGAATGCCGTCTCCATAACTACTACTCTCAACGGCGGTTATGGCAGCAAAGTCGTAGTCGGCGGAGCCGGTTTTTTCCTCAATAACGAAATGGACGATTTCAGCATCAAGCCCGGTGTACCCAATATGTATGGAGCCGTAGGAAATGAAGCCAATGCCATCGCTCCCGGCAAACGCATGCTTAGCTCGATGACCCCCTCCCTGGTTCTGGACAAAGGAAAAGTATACCTGGTGGTGGGCACCCCCGGCGGGACAACTATTACCACCTCTGTTTTCCAAACCATCGTAGATATCCTGGACTTCGGTCTCAGCGCCGAAGACGCCGTCAATAAGCCAAAATTCCACCACCAATGGTTACCCGATGTCCTCTATGTCGAACCGGCCTTCCCCAATGCGGCCCGGGATAACCTGAAAGCCATGGGTTACACCGTCACCCAGCGCGGAAGCATTGGCCGGACAGAAGTAATCCGGGTAAAACCAGGACAGGATCGTCAGCTGGAAGCCGTTGGCGACGTCCGCGGCGACGACAGCGCCGATGGTTATTAATCAATAAAACATACCACTATGAGCGCTACTCTTGGTCAAATCTATCTCGAATCCGTTGTCAAAAGAATGATGACATACAAGGTATTGGGTGATATGACCTTCACCCAATTGGAAGAAAAAGACTTCCATTTCAAACCGAACGAACAAAGTAACAGCATCGCTATCATCATCAATCATATGTCTGGCAACATGCTCAGCCGGTGGACCAACTTTCTCACCGAAGACGGAGAAAAGCCAGGCCGGAACCGGGATGAGGAGTTCAGCGAGCCCAATGCCGGAAAAGACCAGCTGCTTGCCCTCTGGGAAAAAGGCTGGGCCTGTCTGCTGGACACCTTACGCAGCCTTACCGAAGAAGACCTGCTTAAAACCATCACCATCCGCCACGAGCCCTTGTTGGCTGTAGACGCCATCAATCGCCAGCTGGCCCACTATCCGCATCATGTCGGCCAGATCGTCTACATCGGCAAAATAATCCGCGGCGCAGCCTGGCAGAGTCTTTCCATCTCAAAAGGCGCGTCGGAGGCCTTTAACCAGTTCATGCAGGATAAGCACACCCGGCGTTAAATCTTTCCCTTTTTTCTTAGGTCTATCAATAATCCGGCTTTTATTGGTATTGAATTTGCACATCGCCCTGTAAAGCTTAATTTTACCACCTGAAAAGGATAGCCCCCTGAGAAAGATCTGGAAAATACTCCGTAATACATTATTAATTCTATTACTATTGCTTATCTCAGGATGGGTACTTATCCAGTTGCCACCCGTCCAGACCTGGCTCGTCCGCCAGGTGACCAATCGCCTGTCCCACGATCTTCATACAACCATCCGGATCAAACACGTCGACTTCTCTCTTTTTAACAAAATGCTGCTGCAGGGCACCTTAGTCGAAGACAGCAGGAAAGATACCCTGCTCTATGCCGGCACCGTAAAAGTCAACGTCACCGACTGGTGGTTCTTTAAGGATAAGGCTCAGCTGCAATACATCGGGCTGGAAGACGCAACCATCAAGCTACAGCGTACCGACTCGGTCTGGAATTACCAGTTCCTCGTCGACTACTTTTCTTCCCCGCCTTCGACAACCCCAGCTCTAAAAGACACAACTCCCGGTTTGCAGCTCGACCTGAAAGAAATAGACCTCGCCAATATCCATTTCCTGAAACGGGATGGCTGGCGTGGAGAGGATATGGAGCTAAGGCTCGGCTCACTGCGGCTCGATGCCGATACCATCAGCTTCTCCCAAAAGATTGCCCGGGTCCGTAGTCTCAATTTTACGAAACCCGATTTCATTCTTACCAACTACAACGGCAACAGACCCCATCCTCCCATCGATACGGCGGCCATTGTAAATGATCCCCTTCACCTACGGCTTAACCCCGCAGGATGGGATCTTACAGCCGGCAGCATCACGATAAAGAACGGATCCTTCCACCACGAAGAAAGGGCAGACACCGTATTGAACAAACACTTCGATGGGGATCATATCTTTTTCTCCGCCGTCAATACCAGCTTTACCAATCTCAGACTCAACCGCGATACCATCACGGCCCAGCTTCTGCTCAGTACCAGGGAACGCAGCGGCCTGGAAGTAAAAAAGCTGGGCGCCCGTATCAAATGGTTCCCGGAAGCCATGGAGTTCGGTCACCTGGACCTGCAAACCAACAGAAGTCATCTCCGCAACTTCTTCGCCATGCGATTCAAAACCCTGGACGACATGTCGGACTTTGTAACCAAAGTACGGATGGAAGCCCGGTTCTCCGATTCTGATATTGACAGCGATGACATCGCCTTCTTCGCCCCCGAGCTACAGGAGTGGAAGAAAAAGATCCGCATCACCGGGGATCTGCAAGGCACTGTCTCCGACCTGCAGGGTCGGAAGGTCATTCTCGAAGCGGGTAAGAATACTTTACTTAACGGAGATATACACCTGAAAGGACTTCCCGATATCGAAAAGACATACATCGAATTTAAGTCCAATGACTTCCGGACGACCTACGAGGACATGGTCACCCTCGTCCCATCGATAAAGACTGTACAGCAGCCCCGCATCGATCGTATTACCTGGCTCCGGTTCCGGGGTGATTTTATCGGCACTATCCGCGACTTCGTCACAAAAGGTACCATCGAAACCAATTTGGGAGCCCTTGGAACCAATGTCGACATGAAATTCCCCGTTTATGGCCCTTCCGTTTATTCCGGTACGATCTCCACAGACAGCTTTCAGCTCGGTTCCTTCCTCGACAATGACAACCTCGGCCACATCGCCTTCCAGGGCAAGATCAATGGTACCGGTCTGAAAACAGGCACGCTCAACGCCACCCTCGACGGGACTATCAACAGCATCGAATTCAATCAATATACCTATCAGCAGATCAAGGTCAACGGAGCCGTTGCAAAAAAGAAGTTCAATGGTGAGCTCGTCGCCAATGATCCCAACCTGGCCGTTCACCTCAACGGTCTTATTGACTTCAGCCAGCAGCAGCCAAAATTCGATTTTGAGGCGCAGGTAGCAAAAGCGGACCTTAGTAAGCTGCACTTCACCGGCACGAAGGTAGAGTTCAACGGGAAATTCAAATGTAATTTCACCGGCGATGACATCGACAATTTCCTTGGTCATGCCAGTATCTATGATGCGTCCGTCTTCAAGAACGGCCAGCGCGTCTCTTTCGACTCTCTGACCCTCGAATCCAGCATCATCGATAACAACAAGACCATTACTGTTGTCAGCAATGAATTCGACGGGGCCATCGTCGGAGAATTCTCCATCAAGGATCTGCCCGCATCCTTTCAGACCTTTCTTAATAAATATTATCCCAGTTATATAAAGCCCGCCAAAGCCGTCCCCATCAATCAGAACTTTAGCTTTGTCATCACCACCAAAAAAGTGGAAGAATACATCGACCTGTTCTACAAGGACCTCAAAGGGTTTAACAATGCGGCTATCAGCGGCCGTATCGATACCCGCGACAATCTCCTCGATCTGAATGTGGACCTGCCCTCTTTTGGCTATAAGAATATCGCTTTCGATAAGCTGACCCTCAAAGGTCGCGGCAACCTGGACAGTCTTTCCATAGAGACTTCCATCGGGGGTGTACAGCTCAGCGACAGCCTTCATTTCCCTGATACACATATCCATCTCCGGTCATCCAATGACCAGTCAAACCTGCAGGTGACTACCAGCGCGAATCAAACGCTGAATTCGGCCAATATCTCGGCCCGGGTGCAGACCATGCCCAACGGTGTCAACGTCATCTTCGACCCATCCTCCTTTGAGATCAACAGCAAGACCTGGAACATCGATAAGGACGGTGAGCTGGCTTTTAACAGGAATGTCCTCTCCGCAGATGGACTTAAGATCCACAGCGGCGACCAGGAGATCAGGGTAACAACCCACCCTTCCGGCGAAGGCAGCTGGAACGATATTCACGTCGACGTAAAGAAAATCAACATCGGAGACTTCACTCCCTATATTGTCAAGTCCGAGCGGCTGGAAGGCCTCCTTACCGGCAGCATCGACATGACCGACCCATTTGGTAAACCAATGGTCAACTTTACCGGCGAGACCGATCAGTTCCGTTTCGACAATGATTCCATCGGCCACCTCCAACTGTCGGGAAACTATCAAAGCTCCACAAAAGCGATAAATGCCACCCTGCATTCCGACAATAAGAATTATCACCTGGATTCCAAGGCCCTGATCAACCTCTCCGACAGCGCCACCGGCCCTCCCATCGACATCGTCACCGACGTCGCCGACATGAAGGTCGATCTGCTGGAGAAATATCTTGGGGGTGTCTTTACCAATCTGACCGGCAACGCCAGCGGCAAATTACGTATCACCGGCCCATCCTCACACCTGCTTTATCTCGGTACAGTACAGCTGAAAGATGCTTCATTAAAAGTGGCCTATACGCAGTGTACCTATAAGGTGCCCGCAATGACCATCAATTTTAAAAAAGACACGATCGACTTCGGCTCCTTTCAGCTAAAGGACCGGCTTGGTCATACGGCCGACCTTCTCCATGGCCGGCTTCTTCACCATGCCTTTGACGATCTTGACTTCGACTTTGAGCTGAATACTAACCGGTTGCTCCTGCTGGATACAAAGGCTACCGATAACAACCAGTTCTATGGCACCGTCATCGGAAAAGCAAGGATGTCCCTGAAAGGACCAGAAGAGAATATGATCATGAACATCAAGGGTGAACCCACAGATAGCTCGAATATCTATCTCCCTCCTTCTGTTAGCCGGGAAAGCGGCGATGCGGATTTTATCGTGTGGAAAGTATACGGAAAGGAAATGAAAAGACAGCTGCTGGATAAAAAATCCAGCAACCTGTTGGTCAACCTGGACATGTATGCCAACAACTACGCCAATGTTTATATGATCCTCGATCCGCTGAGCGGTGACATCATCAAGGCCAATGGTCATGGCAACCTTACGATGAGGGTCGGTACGACCCAGGACCTCACGCTCAACGGCAGGTATGAGATAGACCGCGGCAACTATAATTTTACCTTCCAGTCCTTTATCCACAAGCCCTTTATCCTCAGCGAAGGCGTAGGCAATTATATCCAATGGACCGGCAATCCTTATGACGCCACCATCGGCATCGAAGCCGTATATAGGGCCGAAAATGTCCGTTTCAGCGACCTGGGCCTCAACAACGCCAGCGCCCTCACGGGCATTCAGGCCGAGAATGTCAAACGGCAGCGGGTACTCGTGCTGGTGACTGCTGTGCTTAGCGGTCACCTGATGACACCTACCATCGCCTTCCGGATCGACCTGCCATCCAATAGCCCGCTAAAAGATGATCAGACGGCCCAAAGCCTTTTACAACAGGTTCGCAACGACCCTAACGAGCTGAACAAACAGGTCTCCACCCTCGTGATCCTCAACACCTTTGTACCGCTGTCCAACAGCACCAACAACTTCGATGCATCTGTAGCCGCAGCCAATGTCGCCGTCAACAGTATCTCGGGAGCCATCTCCAATGCCTTCTCCCGGACGGTGCAGTCGCGCCTGCGAAGGATCTTAAAAAACAATAGCCTCCAGGTAAACTTCAATACCAATTTATATAATGGTACCTCTATCGATGGGCTCACCGACCAGTCCAAGCTCGTCTATGACCGTACCAACTTCAACTTTTCCGTCGCACAAAGCTTTATGAATGAGAAGCTGACCCTCACCGTCGGCAGCGCCCTGGATTTTGCCAATACCACCCAGCAGGCACAGGCCTCCTCCTTCCAGTTCTTGCCGGATATCGCCGCGGAATACAAGATCACCCCCGACGGCCGTGTCGCCCTGACCTTTTTTTACCGGGATTCCTACAACTATCTTTCCGCGGGCAACCATACCCAGAATAGCTCGGGCGCCAGCATCTCCTATCGCCGCGAGTTCGATCGGATCGACGAATTATTAAAAAAGAAGAAAAAGAAAATAAAAAAGCCTGCGACACCATCAGCGCCGCAGGCTTCAAACAACGAATAATTATTATTTCAATATTTCATGTCCAAGCTTATCCCGCTTAGTCCTGAGATATCTTTCATTATGCGGATTGGGTTCGATCTCGACCGGCACGGTCTCCACGACCTCCAGCCCATAACCCAACAGACCGGCCCTTTTCCGGGGATTATTACTGATCAGCCGAAGCTTGCTGATCCCCAGGTAACGGAGGATCTGGGCGCCTACGCCATAATCCCTTTTATCCATCGGAAATCCAAGGTGAAGATTCGCCTCCACCGTATCCATCCCTTCTTCCTGCAGCTTGTAAGCCTTCAGCTTATTCAGAAGACCGATGCCCCGGCCTTCCTGGTTCATATACAGGATCACACCCTGACCTTCTTTTTCCACCAGACGCATTGCCTCATGCAGCTGATCTCCGCAATCGCAACGGAATGAGCCAAGGATATCTCCCGTAAAACAGGAGGAATGCACCCGCACTAATACCGGCTCTTCGGGCTTCCATTCCCCTTTCACGAGGGCCAGATGTTCGTTAGTAGTATTCTTCTCCCTGAAAGCGATAAGCTTAAAATGACCAAACTGCGTAGGCATATCCACCCGAACCACCTCTTCTATAAGAGAGTCGATCTTCAGACGATATTCGATCAGGTCCTTTATGGAAATTATCTTTAGGTCGAATTTCTTTGCTATCTCCAGCAACTCAGGCAGACGTGCCATCGAGCCATCCTCGTTCATGATCTCAACCAGTACTCCCGCCGGCTCAAAACCAGCCAGGCGAGCCAGGTCTATCGTGGCTTCAGTATGCCCGGCCCGGCGTAAGACCCCGCCATTTTTGGCCCTTAAAGGGAAAATATGTCCTGGCCGGCCAAGATCCCCCGGTTTGGTCGTGGGATCTATCAGGGCCTGAACTGTCTTTGCCCGGTCATGCGCCGAAATACCGGTAGTACATCCATGTCCCAGCAGGTCGACAGATACCGTAAATGCAGTCTCGTGCAGCGCCGTATTGTTATTGACCATCAGGTCCAATCCTAATTCGTCGCACCTTTCCTCCACCAAAGGGGCGCAGATCAGCCCCCTCCCTTCCTTGCTCATAAAATTGATGATTGCCGGAGTTACCTGCCGGGCGGCCGTAACAAAATCACCTTCATTTTCCCGGTCCTCGTCATCTACGACAATGATCAGTTTGCCTTTCTTTATATCTTCTATAGCGCTTTCTATACTGGATAACATTAATATCTGGGTTTAAATACAAAACTAACAATAAAAACGGCGGAAAGTTAAGAAAGGATGCCTTCGGGGTTTCTGGGTATAATACCCTTTGCTAAAATAAAATCTTTGTTACCGAGCAGCATTTTGGTACGTTTAGCTTTCTTTAACATTTTAGCCCGCATTATCCAATATCTCTGAAGAGTCCCCACTAGCCTGATTTACACCAACTCGTTAACAATTTATTAATATTCAATCGAACGAAGGAATACTTTGTCCGCCGTTCCTTTGCGCCCGCAAAAACCATTTTATCATGATGAGACGACTGCTATTATCAGCATTCCTTTTCCTTTCATTTATCCTTGTCCATGCCCAGGTAACCACCGGCAGCCTGACCGGCAGAATTACAGATTCCAAGGGGCAGACGCTTGCAGGAGCTACGGTAAAGGCCGTACATGTCCCCTCCGGTACCGTTTATACGACTACCAGTACATCTAAAGGGGAGTACACCATTCCCAACATGCGAATAGGTGATAATTATACGGTTACGGTCGATTATGTAGGCCATAGCCCTGTCACTTTCGACCATCTTACCATTTCCATAGGCGACCCCCTGAATATCAACGCCGTTCTGAGCATCCAGGGACAAACCCTAACCGAGGCAACCGTCACCGGTGCGCGCAACGGGGTCATTAGCTCCCAGCGTACAGGGCCTTCTACCAGCATTAACCAGCAGATGCTGCAAACCCTCCCCACGCTGAATCACAGCATCCAGGACTTTATCCGGTTCACCCCCGCAGCAGTCTCTATTACTGCCAGCGACGGTACTCCGTTGAGTGTTTCTTTTGCCGGACAGAATAACCGGTATAATTCCATGACCATCGACGGAGCCAGCTCTACAGACGTTTTTGGTCTTTCCGCTACCGGTACCAACGGTGGCCAGGCGGGTGTCAACCAGATCCCGCTCGAAGCCATCTCCAGTATGGCAATACTCACTTCGCCTTATGATGTCACCCAGGGCGGCTTTACAGGCGGCGGCGTCAACGCGGTAACCAAAAGCGGTACCAACCAACTGCATGGCACCGTCTATGGCACCCTGCAGAACCAGACCCTGGCAGGCAAAGGTCCCACTACCAATCTGCCCCTTACTAATTTCAAGAATAACTATGTAGGCGCCAACCTGGGCGGTGCGATCATCAAGAACAAGCTGTTTTACTTCGTAAATTTCGAACGCTTCAGCTCTTCGACGCCTCTCCCTTATGATCCATCCCAGCCCAACTCCGGATCAAAGTTCACGATGGGCTACCTGGATAGCGTCGCCAATTATCTGAAAACGACCTATCCCAGCTTTAATGCGGGCAGCTATACATCGCTCAATAAGAAGATCGACTATACCAATGTGTTTGCGCGTATCGACTATAACCTTAGCGGCAAGACCCGGCTGACCATCCGGCATAGCTTCGTACATGGCAATGACTTTGTCATCAGCCGGACGCCAACAGCGGTCACTTTCGCCAGCGGTGGCTATACGATGAGCAACACGACCAACTCCACCGTTGCTGAATTGAACAGCAGCTTTTCCAACCGCAGCTCCAACATATTGCGCGTTACGTACAACAACATCTCCGACCATCGTACCACCTCTCCTTTCCCGAGCATGACCATTTATGACGGCTCGGTCAATGACGTCTTTTTTGGCGGCGACTATTCATCCCAGGCTAACTCCCTGCAACAGAATAACTTCACGCTGACGGACAACTTCACGCTTTACCGCGGTGATCATACGATCACCTTCGGTACCAACGATGAGATCTACAACTTCAGCAATGTATTCATCCAGGATTACTATGGGTCCTATACCTATACTTCCTTCGCCAATTTTCAGGCGAACAGTGCCCCTCCTTCCTCCTACTACCTTTACTACAACCCCGCCTCACCTGGCAGCAAGAACCCTTCAAAGCTGCATGCCGGGCAGTTTAGCGTCTACGCCGGTGATGTATGGACAGTTAAGTCGAACTTCAAGCTGACCTATGGCGTACGTGTGGACCTGCCGGCCTTCTTCAACAAGCCCCTTGAGAACCCGGCCTTCAACTCCGACGCTAACTTCACCGGTTATAACAATCGCGTCATGCCAAGAACGACCCCACTGATCGCCCCCCGCGTAGGTTTCAACTGGGACGTCAAGCATGATGGCAAAACCCAGATCCGCGGCGGTGCCGGCATCTTTACCGGTCGTGTTCCCTATGTGTGGATCTCCAACCAGATCGGCAGCGATGGCGTATCGCTTATCAAGTACCACGCCCAGCCAGCCGCCCTCCGGTTCAACTACAATCCGCAGCAGACGCTCAACGGCGCCTATATTCCTGGCAATGTCACTCCACCTGCTACCGAAGTTGACCTGACCGACAAGCACTTCAAGGTACCCCAGACCTTCCGGGCCAACCTCGCCCTCGATCAGAAACTACCCTGGTGGGGCCTGGTCGGTACTGTTGAAGGTATCTATACAAAAAAGATCAACGATATCAATTACAAAAACCTCAATGTTGGCGCCCAGGCCGGTACAGCCACTATCGGGAATGCCCAATACCCCTGGTATAACTTCGCCAGGAAGGATGCCAAATTCACCGATGTTATGCTCCTAACCAACACCAGCGTGGGATATGCATACAACTTAACCGTTCAGATCCAAAAGCCTCTTACCCGTGACGGATGGACAGGAAGCATAGCCTACGCTCTCGGCCATTCCTACTCGCTGAATGATGGCGCCAGCTCCGTAGCCTTGTCCAACTGGCGTTATGCCGTCAATAGCAATGGGCTTAATAACCTGAACGAAGGTCGTTCTGTCTATGATATGGGTTCCCGCATCATCGGCTTTGTCTCCAAGTCGTTCAAATATGCCCATAACCACCTCGGTACCACCATCGGCCTGGTCTACGAGGGTCGCTCGGGTCAGCCCTATTCGATCACCTATAACAGGAACATGACGGGTGACGATGCGACTGCAGGTACAGCTAATAACTACAATTCCAACCAGCTATACATCCCGACCGAAGCCGATCTCAATGACCCCAACGGTTATACGAAATATGGTTTCGTCGATCTTAAGAGCGGTACTACAGTTACCCGCACCGCCGCACAGGAGTGGCAGGACTTCAAGGCCCTCGTCGAAAGCGACCCCGGTATGAAGAAACATCAGGGACAGATCATGCCAAAGAACGGTGACCGGTCTCCATGGGAAAACCACTTCGACCTCAAACTGTCTGAAGATTTTATGATGGGACAACACAAGCTGCAGATTGGCATCGATATCCTGAATCTCGGCAACCTGATCGACCACAAAGCCGGCTGGAGCTATTTTGTATCCAACCAGAACGGTTCGCCCCTGGCTACTTCAACACAGGGCACCGCACCGACCTTTACCTTCGATCAGACCAAGCTTAACATGATCAAGGGTACTTACCGGATCTATAACTATACCGACCTGCTCTCCCGTTGGAGAGGTCAGCTGAGCGTACGATATTCGTTCTAGTTAGCCATAGAGCTGATCTACCCCCCAAAAGAGGCCGTTTTCCCCATGTGGACAAAAACGACCTTTTTTGGGGATTTTTATTAATATTGTTTTAATTTATGTTAATGATTTCTTAATAGTTTCGAGTAACTTAAGACGACTGCTTTGCCTTTCTTTGCACCCGCAAAACCACTTTATATGATAAGACGACTGCTATTTCTATTCAGCATGATCCTTTGTGCCTGTGGCGCATTCGCCCAGGAGACGACTTCCCAGATTCTGGGAACTGTTACAGATGGAGGCACTGCATTGTCAGGAGCTACGGTAGTGGCTCTGCATACCCCCACGGGTACAAAGTATACTACCACGACCCGTAAAGATGGACGGTTTAACCTGGCCAACGTCCGCGTTGGCGGTCCGTACATTGTGACTGTTAGTTATGTTGGCTTTAAGACGGACAAACAGGAGAATATCAATCTTGTTGTGGGCCAGGACTTTGTTGCTGATGTTAAAATGACCCCCGAAACAAAGGAATTGACTGCCGTCAGCGTCAGCGCTTCACGTCAGAATAAGATCTTTAATAACGGTCGCACAGGCAGCCAGGAGATCATTACCCGTCAGCAGATCGAACGCCTTCCGACCATCACCCGGTCTGTACAGGACTTCGCCAAGCTGGAACCTTCATCCAATGGCATGAGCTTCTCCGGTTCCAACCCCGGTATGAATAATATTACAGTGGATGGCGCCGACTTCAACAACTCGTTTGGCTTGTCCGGTACGCTTGGCGGCCAGGCAAATGCCCAGCCCATTGCCCTCGATGCCATTGACCAGATCCAGGTCAACGTCGCTCCCTATGACGTTCGCCAGGGTGGATTTACCGGTGCCGGTGTGAACTCGGTTACCCGTCAGGGGACCAACCAGTTCCGCGGTACAATCTATGATTATATCAAAGGCCCCGGCACTATCGGTTATAAAGTAGGACCTACCCAGGTAGCAAGAACTCCTTTTAACTATAATGTACTTGGCGCCAGCTTTGGCGGAGCCATCATCAAGGATAAAGTTTTCTTCTTCATCAATGCTGAGCAGAACAAGCAGACACAGCCGGCAACCGGCATCATTGCCTCCGATGCCACCCACGCCGCCAGCGCGGGAAGCGTAGCTCAGGTCAGCGCCGATTCGCTGAACCAGCTGGCATCCTACCTGAAGAGCAAATACAACTACGATCCGGGTGCTTATCAGGGTTATTCTTTCAAACAGAACAGCTATAAGGTCAACGCCCGTTTGGACTTCAATATCAACAGCAATAATACGCTGACACTGAAATACAACTACCTGAAATCCTACGCCGACCAGTTTGCCAGCACCAGCCGTCCCGGCAGCACCGCCGGACAGGTCACAGGCGGCCAGCCCGGTACTTTTGCCATGCCTTTCTATGGCAGCGGCTATCGTATCAATAACAATCTGAACATTTATATTGCCGAGCTGAATACGCGTTTTGGCAACACAGCTTCCAATAAAGTACAGGTCGGCTATACGCGCGAAAGAGACTTCCGTACACCCCAGTCTACCGGTACCATGCCCCTGGTGGACATCCTCAGCGGCAGCAATATCGTAACCACTTTCGGATTCGAGCCTTATACCTATAACAATACCCTGAACATGGACTCTTACCAGTTCACGGATATCTTTAGCCTTTATAAGGGTGGTCATGAGATCACTTTAGGAACACAGGACAGCTATAAGAAGTACCAGAACGCCTTCGCCCCGGATTGGAACGGTGGTTACCAGTACAGCAGCTTCGCCGCCTTCCTGAATGGTGGTGCCCCAACCAACTACTACCAGGCTTATTCCACGCTGAAAGGCGCTGCCTTCCCCTGGGCTTATGCAGGTGCGACAAACCTGAGCTTCTTCGCACAGGATAAATGGCGTGTAAAGCCCAACTTTACGCTGACCTATGGCATTCGCTTCGACTATACTACGTATCAGAACAAGTTTACCGATAACCCGGCTTTTGATCAGCTGCCCTTTAAGAACGGCGCCACCTACAATGTAGGCAAGGCTCCAAATGGCTTCCTGGTCGTATCTCCCCGCGTTGGTTTTAACTGGGATATCACAGGCGACAGAACCTGGCAGCTGCGTGGTGGCGCCGGTATTTTCGAAGGCGCTCCGCCATTCGTATGGATCGAAAACCAGGCCGCCAACAATGGGGTACAGTTTGGCTCCTATACGCTGCCCAATGCACAGGTGCCTATCCAGCCTTTCTATGCCACCCCCCAGGACGGGCTTAATAATTACCTGACACAAAGCGGCGCTGCCCAGACTTCAACACCGACCTCTTATTCTGTCAACGCCATCGACAAACATCTGAAATACCCGACTAAGCTGCGTACCAGCCTGGGCCTGGACAAAAAACTCGGTGACTGGGTGATCACAGGCGAGTTTACTTACAACAAGGTTATCAATGACACCTACATGTACAATGCCAACCTGAAGGAAGACAACGGGTTTGCAATTGCCAATGGTCCCGATAACCGTCTGCGTTACAACACCGATGGTACTGCCGTCACTGGTGCCGCGACAACCAACTCAAGCAATAAGTATTATAATGGAAGTACCCTGGCGAATCCGAACCTGGGTAATGCCATCATCCTGGCCAATACCCACAAAGGTTATGCTTACACCGCTACTGCCCGCGTAACAAAGACCTGGCGTAACCTGGTAGCCAGCATTGCTTATACCTATTCCGACACCAAGACCGCACAGGAAAATGGTAGCACCGCCAGCTCACTGTGGTCTGCAAGAGCAGTTTCCAACACGGATCCCAATACCGCGACCCTGGCTCGCCCAACCTGGTATCAGCCGCACCGTATCATTGCTTCTGCCACATACCACCTCGACTATTCCAAACACGCGGCTACTTCTATCAGCGCCATTTTCGAAGCAACCACCAACGGTACGACTTCCTATGTCTACAACGGTGACCTCAATGGTGACGGCAACACGGGTAATGACCTGATCTATATCCCAAGGAATGCTTCAGAGATCAATCTCATCGATGCCGGTTCTTATAACAAGACGACACAGGCGGGTACTACTACCGGTACTACTGCCGATCCCCGCAATGCATCGCAGATCTGGAATCAGCTGAACAACTTCATCAACCAGGATAATTATCTGTCCAAGCGCCGCGGTCGCTATGCCCAGTCCAACTCCGTAACGAATCCTTTCTACAAGCACATGGACCTCAACGTTACGCATGACCTCTTCTTCTATACAAAGAATGGCGCCGAGAAGGACAAGCATACACTGCGCCTCAGCGTGGACATCACCAACGTAGGCAACCTGCTGAACCGCAACTGGGGTCTTGTAAAGTCTCCGACTCTAAGCAACTTCCTGCGTTTCGAAGGTATGTCCGCCGATGGAAAGACACCTTTGTTCTCTTTCCCTTACGTCGACGCAACAAACCTGGTTCCTTTGGTCAACAGCTTCTCGAACAATACCAACCTGACCAGTTTTGGCAACAACACGTTGTACTATAACTCCAGGTTCCAGGTACAGTTTGGTATCCGGTATATGTTTAACTAATACTTCAAAGCCTAAAAGATATTTATGAAAAAAATTGCTTATTTAACTGCTGTGCTGCTGAGTATCATCATCATCAGCTGCAATAAAGAGAATAACCTGCCGGCGTATACTCCCCCGGTGAAGAACAACTTCAGCGTCTCCAAATTTGCCCATGTAAAGGACACCATCCTTGTTGGAGACTCGCTAACCCTCAGCGCTTCGGGTACGATCACGGATACGACCAAGACACTGTCGGTTTTCATGACAGCAGCCTTTGGATCGGTTACGTATAACATCGGTTCCGTCAGTTCACCGATAAAGGTCAACAGGGTCATCGGCGCTGCCACCAATGGCGTCTATGCCTGGACGGCCACCATACCTGTCCTGATATCCAGCAGCTTCGTACCACACAATAGCAAGGTAACCGTCTCAGGTACTTTCAGCTATCAGCTGAGTCTGAGCAGCGTTCAGCCTTCAGCGGTCACGTTCACCGACCAGGGGCTGCGCCCGGGCGACAAGACCAATCTCACTACTGTCCTCGTCAAATAAACAGGACCACACATAAAAAAACCCGCTCATTTGAAATGAGCGGGTTTTTTTTATGTCTTTTATTTCCCCCATCCCCATAACAAAAACTCCGGCATCGCCTTGGCCCAGGTGGCCACGTCATGATGTCCCCCGGGTATCTCCAGGTAATGGATATCCCGCTGCCGATCGTATCCTTTTGCAACCAGCTCATCCATCAACGCCTGCGTATCGTCGATAGAGTCAATAATGCCATTCCCATTCCGGTCTTCCGTCTCGTCCTGCGTCCCGCATTCAAAAAAGAATTTCAGCCAGGGGTAATAGTCGCCCTTCCGCACTTCATCGGGCATGATCCTGTCTGTCCGTTCGTTATAAGACGGATCACTTTTATCCTTCGTTCTCCACCAGAAACTGCCGGAAAAAAGACCTGCCCGGGCAAATTCCTGCGGATGATGCCATACGATGTCCAGTGCGCTCAACGCTCCCAACGAAAACCCCGCAAAAGCCTTCTCCCGAAAGTTGGCGTCTCCATATTTCCCGCGGATCGCCGGTATCAGCTCCTCAAAAATAAAACGGGTATAAGCATCCGCCTTCCCACCCCAGCCCTGGTAATCCAGCCGCCCGGCCGTGCCATACTCCATTTTCCGGTCGTCTCCCGCATGGATACCCGCACAGAGCAAAGGAGAAATAGCTCCGCGGCCATACAGATCATCAAGAATAGCAGCCAGACCCAGCCTTCCAAGATCCTGGCCATCATTCAGCAATAACAAGCTCGTCCCGGATGATAATTCCCCTGCCAGATAAAGATCGACCTGTACCCTGCGCCCCAGCTGTAGTGATTCTATCACCAAAATCTCTTGCCCAATCTTTGTACTTGTTTCAATCGACATAGCGCCAAAAATACTAAATTACATTAATGTCTTTTCACGAAGAATATCACAAATGGCATTCTCCCGCCATCGGCCGGGATTTTGAAATGCTCACCTTTGGCCACTCCGGCTACCCTGTCATCCTGTTCCCTACCTCCAAAGGCAGCTATTACCAGAATAAAGACCAGGGCCTCATCGAAACAGCCCGCTGGTTCCTCGAGAACGGGAAGGTAAAGATCTACTGCCCGGACAGCCTGGACGCCCAAAGCTGGTATAACAAATCCATTCCTCCCGGCCAGCGCGCCTGGATGCATACCCTTTATGATCGGCTGCTCCTCGAAGAGATCATTCCCCGGGCCATTCATGAGACCGGCCATGACCGGGTAGCCCTTGCCGGCTGTAGTTTTGGAGGTTATCATGCCGCCAATTTCGCATTCCGCCATCCGACCCTTGCGAGCTACTGTTTTTCGATGAGCGGCGTCTTTGACATCCGGTCCTTCACAGATGGCTTTTATGACGACAACATATATTTTAACAACCCCGTAGACTTCATACCCGGCGCCACCGACCCTGCCCTCTGGAAAATGGGTATCGTACTGGGCACTGCCGACCGGGATATCTGCCGCGGGCAGAATGAATGGATGAGCCGTCTCCTAAATGCCAAAGACATTCCTCACTGGCTGGACATCCGCCCTGACAGAGATCACGACTGGCCCCTATGGAAAGAGATCTTCCCCCATTACCTGTCGCAGCTTCCGGGCTAGAGACCCCTGAACCTGCGGGAGACCCGGATCAAAGCTTAAACTCTAAACGGTCGTAATATGAGCACAAATAAAAAAATAGGCATCCTCTTCGGTAAAGAACGCAGCTTCCCCATGGCCTTTATCGAAGCCGTAAACAGGAAGAATATAGCAGGCATTACGGCAGAACCCGTACGCATCGACAAAGTGATGCAGGGCGCCTCCTCCGATTATGCCGTCATCATCGACCGTATCTCCCAGGATGTCCCCTTCTATCGCGCTTATCTGAAAAATGCAGCGCTCTGCGGCGCCGCCGTGATCAATAACCCTTTCTGGTGGAGCGCCGACGAGAAATTCTTTAACAACTGCCTGATGACAAAGGTCGGGATACCGGTACCAAAAACGGTCATCCTCCCTTCCAGGGAGCTGCCCACCGATACCAGCAATGAGTCATTCTCCAATCTGGCCTTTCCCCTCGACTGGGAAACCATTTTCAATTATGTCGGATTCCCAGCCTATATGAAACCTTTTGCCGGCGGCGGCTGGAAGAATGTCTACAAGCTCCACAACGCAGAAGAGTTCTATGCAAGACACAGCGAAACCGGCCAGCTGGTCATGCTGCTACAGGAAGAAATAGTATTTACCGAATACTACCGGTGTTATTGCATCGGCGGCAAGCACGTCCGTATCATGTCCTACGAGCCCCGTAACCCACATCATCTTCGTTATGCCGCCGACTTCCAGCCCTCCGCCGAAAAGCTGCAGCAAATGGAAGACATCGTACTACGCATCAATGATTGGCTGGGTTATGATTTCAACACCGTGGAGCTGGCTATCCGGGATGGCATCCCCTATGCCATAGACTTCTGCAATCCCGCGCCCGACGCAGAAAGAAGCAGCGTAGGAGAGGACAATTTCAGCTGGGTCGTGGAGACCGCCGCCGACTATGCTATCGAAAAGGCGATGAGCCAGCAGGACGACAAGGATAACCTTACCTGGGGAAAATACCTCGGGAACTCTGTGGGAAAGCTGATCCTTACGGATTAAATTTGTTATCTTAATTTCTCTAAATTTACACATGGCAGATATCAACTACAGCAATTTCACTCTGGGCATAGAAGAAGAATACATGGTCATCGACCCCGAAACCCGGGAATTGAAAAGCCATGAACAAAAGATCGTTACGGAAGGCCAGAAGGTCCTCCGCGATAAGGTCAAGGCAGAAATGCACCAGGCCGTAGTGGAAGTCGGCACCGATATCTGCCGCGACATCCACGAAGCATACCAGGATGTCTCTACTCTCCGCAAGACCATTGCACAAATTGCCGACAACCTCGGATTTCATATAGGAGCATCCGGCACACATCCCTTCAGCCATTGGCAAAGCCAGCTTATTACCGAGCATGTCCGCTACAACGAGATCGTCAACGAGCTGCAGGAAGCCGCCCGCAGTAACCTCATCTATGGCCTGCACGTACACGTAGGCATGGAGAGCCGCGAGATGGCCAACCATATCGCCAACTCCACACGCTATTTCCTACCGCATATCTATGCCCTCAGCACCAACTCCCCCTTCTGGGAAGGAAGAAAGACGGGCTATAAGTCTTACCGGACAAAGGTATTCGACAAATTCCCGCGTACAGGCATTCCCGAATACTTCGAGAGCATCGAGGACTATGACCGGTTTATCAAGCTGCTGGTCAAAACCAATTGCATCGACAACGCGAAAAAGATCTGGTGGGATCTCCGCGTTCACCCCTTCTTCAATACCGTCGAGTTTCGTATCTGTGACGTGCCGATGACTGTAGACGAGACCATCTGTATCGCCGCCCTTTTCCAGGCCGTTTGCGTAAAGATCTACAAGCTGCGTAGCCGGAACATGAACTATATCCAATACTCCAGGGCCCTTATCAATGAAAATAAATGGCGGGCCAGCCGGTATGGAATAGACGGACATCTCATCGACTTTGGGAAAGAAGAGGAAGTCAACACCCGCATCCTTATTTATGAATTGCTCGACTTTATAGACGATGTAGTCGACCCACTCAACAGCCGCCAGGCGACACAATTTGCCAAAAAGATGCTGGAGACAGGTACCGGCGCCGACCGCCAGCTGAAAGTATACGAAGAATCGGGCAGCCTCGTCAAGGTCATGGATTATATCCACGACCAGTTCCTTGCCGGACTATAATTTGATTCTCCTTCCAACAAAAAAAGCGCTGGCCAAAGCCAGCGCTCGTAATACTATTTCTATTAATAACTATCGGTGCAGTGAATCCGCCGGCACAATGCCCAGGGAATCCAGCTGTGCTTTTGTCACTATCGGCATATGGCCGGCCAGCACCTGCTGATAGGCCTTTTTCCCAACAGCCAGCGCATCTTCCTGGGTGCGGAATCCCCATCCATGCGCCGTGACAGCAGGAACGATATCCTGATGAATATAAGGCTGACCATTCCTCAGTATATCATAACCCCAGCCTTTTGACCACTGGAAGACCTTCAGCTCAATAAAGACATGATCCTTCTTGTACTGGTTCCGGCGATAGATATTGTAAATGACGATCCCTCCGATACCCAGCAACAACAGGAAGGTAACTCCCCATTTTCGAATAAAGCTCATAGTCGTTATTAGTCGAACTGATTGTAGACCTGATCGGGGAAGAACTCAAAGATATCCTGGTAACCAACACCACCACCCGCTGCGGATGGAAGACCGGTTGCGACGAAACCTCTTACCTTTCCTTGTTTATCCGTGATGGTAAACCCTTGTGCATTCACACGGGCACCACCTTCAAAAGGCGTCTTTTCTGTCCAGAGATCAGATGCGAAATCATATTCCCAGGTAAAAGTATAAGAAGTACCATTAGCACCGCAGGTAATATATCCCTTGTCGCCATTGGTAGTACCTTTAATTACAAAACCGCTGGCCAGCTCACGAACGATATTGGTATAACCATCATCATAAGTGCTGGAGCTCGTATTGGAAATATCCCTCAGCCTGGTCCAGGCAGATTCATCGGGTTTGGTCGGATCGAATACCCAGAAATCATAGCACATATTGTTCACTGCCCAATGGGTGCCGGGTGTTCTGCCCGCCATTAAGTAACCTTTCCCGTTATAAACCCAGGTAACAGCACCTGCACGTTGAGAACCGGGCATATAGGCCAGCTTTGTCCACGCATTCGCACCGGGGTCATATTTCCATACGTCATTGAAGAAATAATTGAGATCGGTTCCGGTCATTACATAGGCCGAACTGGCAAAACCCATAGCTACAGCATTTTCACGGGGGAAGGTCGTTGTCCCCTGGTGTAAGCTGTCGATCTGGTTCCAGGTCTGGCTGGACGGGTCATAAGACCAGAAGTCAGCGTAAACCGTACGGCTGTCATTGCCAAGACCCGAACCGATATATCCTATTTTTCCAATAGAAAAACCAACGGCATTGCTACGGGGAGCTCCTGGAAAATCGGGGATCTGTCTCCAGACACCATTGGCGCTGTCATACCCGGTTGGACTGGCAGTATTGATGTTGGTTGGAGTGTATTGATACATGGCGGTCAGGCGGGAAGCAGGGGTCTGCGGATTGATACCGGTACCAATGTATGCAGAAGTGTCGACCACGAAGGATGCACCAGCACCGCTGGGCTGACCAGGATAGGTCGCACGGCCCACCCAGTTGCCATTTTGTGTGTAGTTTAAGCTAGCTTTGGTACAGCTGAAAAGGATACCGACTAACATTAATGAGAACAAAGTAATGTTGATCCGCTTCATATTTTAGTGAAATTTTTCGCTAAAGTATTCGAAGTACAGGTAGCAAATTCGTTAAAATGTATTTTTAGCCATATTTAATAGACAATCAGGCTTTTTTTATATATAAAGAAAGAATTTCAGCTTGATAAAAGGTATCTCGGACATCCGGCGATAATTTATATTGGTATATAAAAAAGGGGGATTAGTCGTTTTTTTAATACCTTTGATACATACTAACAAAATAGTAACAACCAAGGCCCCTAATATTGCACAAATTAGCGAAAAAAGGTGCCAGGAAGCACCCGTCAAGACTTGGCCTTCAGACCGATTAAGAAAACCAGCATGACTATACATAAATACCCAAGAAAAAAACTGCTTTTTCTTTATTCTTCCTTGCTCGCGGTGTTTTTCCTGACAAGCTGCCAGAAACAGCCCAATCTGCGTTTTGGCAGTTCCTATACCAATGACCTTAGCGGTTCCAATGTAGTCGTCGTAGATACTTCTACTGTACTGGTTTCTACCATATACGAAGACTCCACCTCTACCAATGGTACTGGTTATCTGATGGTGGGTACCTACCAGGACCCCTCTTTGGGGACTGTCACCTCCCGCGCCTTTTTTCAGGTTGCGCCACCGACAAGCCTGCCTTCGCTGAGTCCTGTTAACAATACCTACGATTCCATCGCGCTCCTCGTATTCTTTAAAGTAGGCAATCCCTGGTACGGGGATTCCACCAGCCTTCAGAATTATAAGGTCAACCAGGTGGATACCAGCTACCAGCTGTCGCCACCCTACCTGACGAGCTATTCCAGCGTCAGTAGCTTACCGGTCGACCCTACCCCACTGGGTCAGACGGGTCCTATTTTCATCTACCCCAGCCCCGGCCCCCGGGATAGCTTTCCGCTTACCAGCCAGAACAGCCGTGATACGGTAAAGATCCGGCTGGATGATAACCTGGGACACCAACTTTATAATATGGTGTATTCCCTTTCCGATTCCATCAACAACGCTACCTCCTTTCAAAACTGGTTCCACGGACTCTGTCTCTCAACCGACGGTATCGCGTCCGGTGGCAGGGGTGCCGTTTATGGTTTCAAGGATAGCTGCGTGATGCGTATCTATTACCGGACGGCGGGTGTTTTCGCACAGCAATACATCGATTTCCCTATTACGCAACGAAGTTTGGCTTTCAATAGTATACGAACGAATTACGCCGGTACGCCCCTCGTGAATATCCGAAAGCCGACCGGGTATTATGGCCAGGCCCCGCCGGCCACGTCCTCTAAGGTCACCGGGAATGCAGGTTATATACAGTCGATCACAGGCTTGAACGTCAGGCTTAGCTTTCCCACTATTAAGGCCATCGCCCTTCGACCGGACTATATCGGGCTCCTGCGAGCGACCCTAACCGTCAGACCCGTGCCCGACAGCTGGAGTACAACCTGGCGTCTGGCGCCCCAGCTCGGTATATATACCACGGATCAGAACAATCTGATAGGTACGCCCATTCCGGCAACCGGAGTCTCCGGCGCACAGACGGGTGCCATGGTCGTGGATTACTTTAACCCGCAGACCGTCGCCTATACCTATGACGTGACGGCCTTTGTCAAGGCTATTATCACCAACAACGCCACCAACGCAGATTCGCTGGGACTTATTCTTAGCGCGCCCGCACCGGCTAATGTAGCCGATTTCAGGAGAGTAGTCGTTGCGGATCAAAGTTATCAGGTCAATCAGCGTACTATACTGAGCGTTTATTACATATCCCTGTTCCCCCATAATTAAATCAACTAATTACTTATACGGATGCAACCGAGCCTGATAAAACGATCCTTCCTCTTATACCTGCTCACTGCGATGTCCCTTGGAGCGATGGCTCAGGGAAACTTTTCACCTTATTCCCAAATGGGCATCGGCGACCTGGAAGATGGTTTTTACAACCGTACGACGGGCCTGGCAAATACGGGGATCGCATATCGGTCTAACCGCTTCCTGATCAACAATAACCCTGCTTCCTTCAGCGATCTGGCCAACCAGTACTTCACTATGGAGACCAGTCTCCGCGGCAGTTTCATCAGCTATGCAGGTTCCCCTGTCGATATCGGGGCTACCCAAAGCGCGGATATTACCTTCCGCAGACTCGCAATGGGTATCAAAGTAAGCAAACACTGGGGCAGCAGCATCGGCCTCGTCCCCTTCAGCACACAGAACTACGAATTCAACGTTCCATACGCCATTCAGGGCAGCGGTACGGAAATAGCCAATCACTTCTATTCCGGACATGGCAGCGTAAACAAAGCATATTGGGCCAACTCCTATGAATTCTTCCACCACGTCTCCATCGGCGCAGAAGCAGGTTATATCTTTGGCCAGCTCAACCAGAAAGACATCATACAGGCCGGCAACGGAGCCACACAGGTCTCTACCACCAACGATATAAATCTGCAAAATCTTTACATGACCTATGGCATGCAGATCTACGGAAATGCCGGCAAACATTGGTCCTGGGGCATCGGTGGTACCTTTTCCAATAAAGCCGACCTGCTGGCCTCCTACAATAAGCTTGTCCTGGGCGCCGACTCCTCCACCCTGCAGAACAACGAGCTTCAGCAGCGGTACCTGTCCCTGCCCAACAGCTTTGGCGTAGGACTCCAGCTGACCCATAATCAGCATTTTACCTGGCTGGCGGACTACCGTTACCAGAACTGGAATCAGGTTCAGGCCAAGAACGTATACCCCGGTCAGGACTATTCCATCGCCAGCAGCGAAAGAGGCTCTTTTGGCTTCGAGATCTCAAAGAAAAAGACTTTATATAACACTAAGGTAGAACTCAGCTATTTCCAGTCCGGTGTCTATTACGGTAATTCCTATCTGCAGATCAATGGTGAGCAGATCAAGGACATGGGTATTACTGCGGGCTTTGGTATCAACTCCCTGAAGACTCCCCTGGCCTATGCCATCACCTTCAATTACGGGATAAAAGGCACGACGAAAAATAATCTGGTCCGCGAGAACTACTTCAACGTCAATTTTTTGATCAACTACGGCTCCATTTGGTTTACAAAAGGAAAGAAATTTGAGTAATACGTTTGATCTTCAACAGCAGATGCAGGGCTTCCCTATGATGGGAATGCTGAATTGCATTGTTGTTGAAGACAACACCAAACAGTCGGCCCTCTTAAAGGATTATATAGCAAAGACACCCAAACTTTCCTTTTCCGGAAAATGTGAGTCAGCCGCAGAGGTTTATCAGCTCGTCACGGCACACCGCGCCGACCTCATCTTCTGGGATATCCGGCTCCTGGACAATAAGGTCATGGTCCGTCTGAAAGAAGCCGGTTATTATCCCATCGTCATCTGCATAGCAGACAAACAGGAACAGGAAGAAAAAGAGACCGAAATGGATGTCTTCAGCTACCTGAACAGACCTCTTTCCTTCGAACGCTTCCTCTCCACGATGAACAAGATCCGGGACTACCTCTCCACCACGATCTATATCCATCACCGGAACAACCGCTTTGTCTTTATCAAGTCGGAATATAAGATCATCAAGGTGAAGTTCGAAGATATCCTCTTCTGCGAAGGCATGAAAGACTATACTCAGATCCATGTCCGCGGCCGCGCCGAACCCATCCTGACATTGAATAACCTGAAATCCTTCGCTTACAAGCTCCCGTCGGAAGAATTTATTCGCGTACACCGCTCGTTTATCGTGAGCCTTACCCATATCGATTCCATCGCCCGCAACGAGATCTATATCGGAAAGAAGATCATCCCCATCGGAGACAGCTTCAAGGATGACTTTTATCAGATTATAGAATGGAATAGCTAACCTCCACCACCGCATCCGCCATCATGCTGCCTGTTAAGGCCACCCGGTCGTCTACCCGACTATCGCACTGCCCAAAAAACCGTAAATTTGCAGCATGTACAGTCAGAAAAGCGTTAGAGTGGCGATCCTCGACCTTTATGAAGGGCAAGCCAACCAGGGCATGCGTTGTATCCGGGAATTGCTGAGTGAATATGTCCACACCCACGACCTGCATCTCGAGCTCGACGAGTTTGAAGTGAGGCTGGGAAAAAATGTACCCGATCTCTCTTACGACATATATATATCCAGCGGCGGCCCCGGCAGCCCGCTGGACAGCGAAGGCTCGCAGTGGGAGTCGGTCTATTTCGAATGGCTTAGCGAGGTCCAGCGCTTCAATAGCACAGCCCCCTCCCCTATTCGCAAACAGATCCTCTTCATCTGCCACTCCTTCCAACTGGTATGCCGCCACTTTGCCATCGCCCATGTCACAAACCGGAAATCAACAGCCTTTGGCGTCTTTCCGATCCATATGCTTGAAGATGCACAAAAAGAACCCGTATTTGCCGGCCTCAACGATCCCTTTTATGCAGTGGACAGCCGCAGTTACCAGGTCATACAGCCCGACAAACAGCGTCTCGCTGAAATAGGCGGCCAGGTGCTGGCCATCGAAAAAGAAAGACCGCATGTTCCCCTCGAAAGAGCCATTATGGCCATCCGCTTTAACGAATATATGATCGGGACACAGTTTCATCCCGAAGCCGACGCAGCAGGCATGAGTATGTACCTGCAGCGGGAAGACCGTAAACACACCGTCATCGCGGAACACGGCGAAGAAAAATGGAAAAGCATGATCGTCCAGCTCGACGACCCCGATAAGATCCGCTGGACCTATTCCCACGTGATCCCCAATTTCCTCGACTATGCGATGAAGTATAAATTGCAGGAAACAGTGTAAATTCGGCAAAACAAGCCTTCATGGTACCAGCACTACGAACAGCGTTCAACCAGACCTTTACCCGGCAACGCTATGAGGATTTTATGGCCGACCTCAACAGCCGTTATCCCGGCGCCATCGAATTCCGGCTGGCAGAAACACCCGTATTCGTACCAGCCTCTTTCTCCACCCAACTAATAGAAGCCTGCGAAAGCATCGTTGACCTCATACTCGAACCCCGATTCAAAGAATGGACAGAACGTGCCATACCCGATACCGACCGCGTAGCTAACGAAAATGATCACCCTCATTTCCTCGTCTTCGACTTTGGCGTATGCGAAGACGGCGAAGGCGGCTGGAAACCCCAGCTCATCGAAATGCAGGGCTTCGCCAGCCTTTATGGCTTCCAGGCCTGGTACCCCGAAGTCCTTCGCCGACACTTCCCCATACCGGAGAATTATAGCCAGTTCCTCAACGGGTATGATAACAACAGCTACCTCAGGCTTTTGAAGGAGACCATACTGGGAAACCATGTGCCCGAGAACGTTATCCTGCTCGAATTAAAACCCAACGAACAAAAGACAAGGGTGGACTTCTATTGTACACAGGACTTCCTGGGCATCCAACCCGTATGCCTGACCGAACTGATACAGGAAGGAAAACAGCTTTATTACCTGCACCCCGCCACTGGGAAAAAGACATTGATAAAACGGATCTATAACCGGCTCATCTTCGACGAGCTGCATGGCGCAGCAGACAGAATCGGTCCACATGTCGATATCCGTCAGGATCTGGACGTGGAATGGGTGGCACACCCCAGCTGGTTCTATCGCGTCAGCAAATTCACCCTGCCCTTTATTCGTCATCCCTTCGTACCTCCGACCTTTTTCCTCAATGAATTAAAACAGGTCCCGGCTGACCTGGAAAACTATGTCCTGAAGCCCTTGTTCTCCTTTTCCGGCCGTGGAGTCGTCATTGACGTACAACCGGCCGATCTCGACGTACCCGATCCCGAGAATTGGATACTCCAGCGCAAGGTCAAATATGCTGACCTGATCCCGACACCGGATGATGTACCCGCCAAAGTGGAGCTTCGGATGATGTATCTCTGGAAAGATGGCGCCGATCGCCCTACCCTAGTGATCAATCTGGCACGGCTTAGTAAAGGAAAAATGATCGGCGTCAGCTATAACAAAGACAAAGAATGGGTCGGCGGAAGCGTCGGCTTTTTTGAACGATAAATATATGGACCTACAACTAAAAGGGAAAACAGCAGTAGTGCTCGCAGCGAGTAAAGGCCTTGGCAAAGCCTGCGCAATGATGCTAGCAGCCGAAGGCGCCGATCTCGCCATCTGCGCCCGTGACAAGACCACCCTCGAAGCTACCGCGGCAGAGCTCCGTACACATGGAGGCAGAGTGCTGGCCATTCCTACAGATGTAAAAAGCCCCGACGAAACCGCCATCTTTGTGGCAGCCGCCGCAGCCGAATTCGGAAAGATAGATATCCTGGTAAACAATGCAGGCGGCCCTCCTTTCGGCAAGTTTGAGTCTTTTGACGAATCGGCCTGGCAGTCCGCCTTCGAGCTCAATCTCCTGAGCTTCGTCCGGATCAACCGTCTTGTAATACCCCATATGCGGGGCACCGGCAACGGCCGGATCATCAATATTATCAGCTTCTCCGTAAAGACTTTCCTGGAAAATTCCGTTCTGTCTACCAGCCTGCGCATGGGCGTAGTCGGGATGGCTAAAATGCTGGCTACCGAGCTGGGACCGGATAATATCACGGTAAACAATATAGCACCCGGCCCGATCCTCACCGATCGCATCTACCATACCCTCCCCCCCGTTACACCCGGAGGCCCGAGTAAGGAAGACATGCTGGCCGAACGCGCAAAAGATATCCCGCTCGGTCGCATCGGCAAACCAGAAGAGCTGGCTGCGCTGGTGACGTTTCTGGCCAGCCCCCTGGCCGGCTATATTTCCGGAACGACGATACAGATAGATGGAGGCGCCTCGCGCTCCATTCTCTAATTTTCGG
>Ga0307510_10000616_pt1 | contig 36143 bp, 52 predicted proteins | sample 12_EM_MG_FD_207224 | JGI IMG/M metagenome (GOLD analysis project Ga0307510, IMG submission 207224) | Populus trichocarpa ectomycorrhiza microbial communities from riparian zone in the Pacific Northwest, United States - 12_EM | ecosystem: Host-associated > Plants > Roots > Unclassified | place...
AGAATATGACCGTCAGCCGCACAGAGAAATTCGAGATCGCTGTCCGCAGTACGCGCCGTTCCGATGCCTGTGTCGCAAAGAAATCCGCCGTTGCAGCCCCCTGTGGCGCACGAACTCGGACCGGGATTTACAGAAAAATTACATTCGGTCCTCCCCCATATTCTTCCCGCAGTCCAATCATATGGGACGGTGAATGTCACTGTGGCGCCAGGGGCCTGTTCCCAGCCTGTGGGTTGGGACGGCACAGATTTTCCGGCGTTAAGATCTGTGTACAGGGCTGGCCTGGAGGGCTTTTCAGCGGGACCTTCAAATGGTCATGGTGAGTCCCTGGCCGCACCAAATCGTGAAAGGACATTGGTTTACGACTGTGAAAGTCCGATTTGATCCCGGGCCGGCCCCCCCGAAGGCGGAACTCGGAGATGGCGTGAGAGGTGTTGAGGTTGGGTTCAGCGACGACGCGGCTGTCATTGCGAGAGTCGCCAGATTGCGTCTGAGAGAACAGACTTTCATCTTGGTTGAAGAGATGGGTGAAAGTATCCAAGCTGTGCTATCTGACCTTTTTCTCAACCTCGCCGCCTCATGGGGTTGGAGTCCGCAGTACTGCCGCCACCGAAGGTAACGCTCGAATCGCCAAGCCTGCAAAACCTTCCTGAACGGGGCAGGGGGAATATTGAAAGTCATCCATAAATGTTACGTAGGGCAAGATCGGCTTCGGGAGTAATGCACCAGTAAGTTAAATACCAAGAGTCTGACGCTCCCTAAGGTTACACATCCCATGATTTCTTGGTGTCCCCGTCCCCCTCGCCCGTAACACCTGCCCTTTCTAACAATGTCCAAATATTCTTGGCACGATTCTTGTCTTCGGAGTGTAAGAATTTGTAGATTAAGAGGAAGCGGGGAACCTGCGGAAGGTACACCATGTATTCCTTGACCAAGCCCTGTTCGGACTCGCCGGTCGATAGTACTGTAAGGAGAACGCCGAGTATTGAGGACAAGATTCCTGCTTCAAGCGACGACCCGAAGAAACGTGATAAGGATGCAGGGGCAATTTGTTGAAGTAAAACCCATTTGTGCTTGTCTGTCAATGTGTTCCACGATCTTGTGAATGCGGCTAGGTTCATCACAGGCCGGGAGGGATGATCTGTCGGTGATTCCGTGCGGGGTACGGAAGATGTTTCTGACTTGAAGATCGTATGAGAACCAGAGGATCTGAAGATGCCTCCCCCGTACTTCGTGCCCCTCGTCTGCTTCGTTTCATGAAATGTACTCTGAGAGGGTTTTTGTTCCGATTGCTTGTTTTCTGGCGTCTCTGTATCTGATATAGGTGTGGCGTTTGTCGATGACACGGTTGGCATCGGTCGGTCGAGCGGACGGGAGGAAACTGGGGTCAAGAGATCGTCTTGAGCACTAGAGGTCGGAGGCGTATCGACGATTTCGATGGGGACACGGCGGGTCCGTGGTTTTGGTAGGGACGACGCGGGGCGGACAGGTTTAGACCGTTCTGAGTGCTCGAGTGCCAGTGCTTCGACCTTTTTAAGTTCCTCTTTTATGGAGGGATTATCAGGCTCCAACTTAAGGGCCCGCCGCAAATCTTGATGCAATCGTCAGGAAAAGAAAACAAACGCGGTAGATGGTGTCCCACCGTCTTGGGATCCATCGAGGTTACCCAGGTGTACCCTTGCCTGACCACGACGGAACAGGGCTTTTATATTGTCCTTCTGGATTGTCAACGTTGAAGAAGAGTCCCTTTCTGCATCTTGATATCTATGGCGAAAGGTTGGCATTTAGGAGAGTTGTATCAACAGTCCACATACTTGCCTAATTTCAGATACGCGGCCGCCCTGTTTAGATAGAACATAGGGTTGCCCGGGTTTGCAAGTATTGCAGAGGTGTAGTGACCGATACTAGCAGGAAAATCTCCCGCCTTGAATGCAGCGTTTCCCTAGCAAAGTTTTCGTCAACCGAGGGAATTTGTTCGAGCGTGTGGCTCTTACGAGGTCTTTTGCCTTTAGGCTGGCGGGGATATCTGACGACATGCTGGTTATCGATCAACCAATATTCACTCTTGCCATCCCACCGTTGACGCGACCAATCGGCGGTCACGATGGACTTCATGGCTGCACCCGCATCCCTCAGTCGCAATCTGAACTCGGTCGCGCCTCCACCTCACTTATTTCACTCGATATACCAGCCGAATAGTTCTATTCTCTGTTTGGCTGCAACTGAATCGTATATTTTTGGTGGGAGGCAGTCCGGAGACATCCTGGTATTTCCCATCCACTGTCAAGCCACCGGACCTGAATGAAAACCTCCGTTGCATAGGTCTGGGACCGTCATTTATACTCGAAAAAGACGACGCTAAAGGGTCATGAGGGGAGCGTCCTCGCTATGGAGTATGCAACTGCCAACAAATGGCTTTTTAGCTCTTCCGGTAAGGCGCTCAGTCGTCTGTCTTCCAAGTGCCATCTGATTGTACCCGTCGTTAGCGGACAGTACAGTGAGGGTGCGCCTGTGGTTTCCTTGCTCTCCGCATCTGTGCTGTGTCTCACGTATCGTGTTGCAGGTTTGGGATACAGCCAACCTGGTCCCCCTTTACATCCTAGACCCGTACCTTCAAACTGACGCTGGTGATATCTATTCACTTGCTTGGTCACAGTCCCGCGAGACTGTCTACTTCGGGTGCAAAAATACATCCATTCAGTGGTGCCAATTTGGGAAAGACCCGGTCGTGGCCCCGCTTAACTCCCAGCCGCGTCCGGTTCACAAGTTTTTTGCTGGCAGTCACCCTCAATATCAACACCCGACGTCTGCGGACCCGACAGGCGACCCTGCTCCCACACAGCCATCGAACGCCGCTGCTTCACAACCGCAATACGCGGTGCTCAGTATACCTGCAACGAACATAGTCTCGTCTGCTCACCATGGGTATGTCTATTGCATGGCAGTTTCACCTTCTCCGCATCAAGGGTCGGATGAAATCCTATACGCGGACACACACTCGCCCATATATCTTATTACAGGAAGTGGGGACGAGTCTGTCAAGGTCAGTTGTTAGCCTTTCGTACCGTGCGAATTTAACGAGAGGGATAGTTGTGGGATTGCTCTTCCCCCTCGCCGGTCTTGCAATACACCTTCGAGTGTAATCAAGGTGCAGTTTTGTCCATCGCGGTGAGGGGAGAAACGATCTATGCTGGTTGTCAGGACGGATACATCAAGGTTTTGGACCTTGAGACCAGAACGCTTGTCAGGACTATCATCGTCCACGAAGTAAACCATCGAACATTTCGGGTGGATGAGTTTCTGACCAAAGTTGTAGAACGTCGCGGTCCTTTCTCTCTCTATGTTGCATTCCGATCTCTACAGTGTATCAGCAAAAGGGAGGATTCAGGTGGGTCGAAGGTTATGAGCACGTAATAATTTCTAATGTATTTCAGAGATGGTCTGCGTCATTTGATTGCACGGCAGAATCAGACGGTCACACAGATAGTATTATTCTGTCTTCGGTAGTAACATACAGCAGCGAGTCCGGTCAATTCCAGCTAGTAACTGGAGCAAACGACGGATACATCAAGGTGTGCACTAGGGTTTCACTTTCGGCCTCAATACTTACGTTGCTCAGGTATGGAATATCGAACCTCCCAAATCCAGAGATCATCTAGAGGGTGGCTTCCATCGTCCACTAGCTCAACGCGAGGTTGAGAGCACCAATGGTTGGCGGAATTTCCCGCCCTCGACCGATTCTGCCTGACATCTTTGCAAGACACCATGCTCTACGCGCTTTCGAGATTCATCTCAATCCCCAGTGTCAGTAATAGCCCCCAGCACCGGGAAGATTGTCGCCAAGGTGCTATATGGCTGAAAAAATGCTTGAATCAACTTGGAGCGTCACAATCAACTCTTGTGGGAAGTCTCACCTCCTCGCTACATAGTTGTTAACCCCACGATCAAGGTATCGACTGGAGAGACAACCAATCCTCTCGTGTTAGCGGAATTTCAAGGAGCTCGTCACGGGGCTTCGAAGAAACGTGTGCTGTTTTATGGGTCTGTAACCAGTAACGTGTTACAAGCAAACTATCCTGACTAACAGCCTCGAGGCATTACGATGTCATGGCAGCCCCAGCTCGTGACTGGCAGACGGACCCCTTCAACCTAACGGGGAGGAACGGCTACTTATACGGACGAGGCGCGACAGACGATAAAGGCCCGATCATCGCGGTCGCGTGTGCTGCAGCGGAGTTGTTGCGCAAAAGGTCGCTCAACGTCGATCTTATCATGTTGGTAGAGGGAGAAGAGGAGTCTGGTAGTATTGGATTCCGAGAGGCCATTCAAAAGAATAAGGTCAGGAATCCGTTTATTCAAGCAGCCCCCCTTTAACGGGACGTTGTGTAGGATTTGATCGGCAAAATCGATGCCATCCTCATCAGGTGGCTCCTCCGACTCAGTTGGTGCCCAGTGTTTTCTCACCCTATTATTAGCAATTCTACCTGGATCGACGAAACCACGCCGTGCATTACCTATGGACTGAGGGGTGTCGTCCATTGCAGCATCGAGGTATAAATCTTTCCGGGGCCGAGTTGACATGTGGACTGAACTTGTCCTAGATATTCAATGATCGACCGGACTTACACTCTGGAGTTGAAGGAGGCGCGGCAGCGGAGCCGATGATAGACATGTTGGTTTTGGTTTTGTTGTGAACGGTGAAAACGACGCACTAATGGTCACAATTTAGGGTCAAATTACTCTCAAGAATCACAGACGGGGATGGGAGGGTAACCATACCACAGTTTTGTAAGTCAACTCACCTCAGTTACACCGCTGCAACCTGAAAGTCGAGAAGACGAACATGTTCGCCCTCTGACCGAGGAGGAATCCAGACTGTACGAGCGGATTGCTTCGATTACAAAACGATCAACCGAGTCTCTGTCTTCGAAGTGGCGCGAACCCTCGTTCACCGTCCACAACATCCAAGTGTCTGGGCCGAGGAGTAGGCCGTCACCTTTCCTGATTCATGGATAGAGGTACTGAACTCGACTAGACCCAACCGTGATTCCTTCCAGGGTAAAATCGCAAGTATCGGTACGGATAGTACCCGACCAAAACCTCGATACCATCGCAGAAAACTTGTGTGAATTCTTGAAGTTGAAATTCTCCGAATTGAGGTCCCGCAATTCGATTGAGGTAACGTCTTTGGATTGTGTCCCCCGTTGACCTGCCTTTGATCACCCCCTCAAGGTCAAAATTGACCATCAGGCAGACTGGTGGCTGGGGCGACTTGATGATGAATGGTTTGAATTTTTGGAAGCCTCCGTGAGAGAGGAATGGGGCGTGGCTCCACTTCGAATCAGGGAAGGAGGGGTGAGTTTTCTTCTCCGGATGCACCAGATTGATTGTTGAATCCCGTGGGGTAGTCCATACCGTCGGTTCCGTACCTCGAAAAAGAGTTTGGCTGCCGTGCCCTCCATCTCCCTCTCGGCCAAAGTTCTGTGAGCGAGACATTGCCTCTCTGTTCGTTGGTTTGCTCAAAGTATTTCGCGGGCAGGACCAGGCACATCTTCCAAATGAGCGGATATCGTTGTTGAATCTCCGGAAGGGAAAGGCCGTTATCGAGAGGTTCCTGTCGGCAGTTGGGAATAAGTAGAGTAGGAGTGACAGGCGGTCGAAACGTCGTCATCACATCGGTAGTGATCGGATAGCCTGTCCTTGGAACATGTCCGAACTCGAGCATCCAGATATCAACGGATCCGATTATTTGGAATTGCTCGCGGGTCACCTTGGTTATCTCACTGCGTCCCAGGAGAAGTCTTTGGAAGTCTTCAAACAATGTCTCCACAGAGAGGGTTTATACAATCCAAAGGCGGATGGTAGTGGTCGCCCCTCCCATGATGATACAACCTTACTGTACGTTCGCAGTCTACTCTCCCTTCCGGCCTTGTTGACATCCCAGGCCGATACAGCCGATTCCTCCGTGCGCGGAAGTTTGATGTCGGCAAAGCACACAAACAATTTGCGGATACCTCCAGTTGGCGGGCGGAACACGATATCGAGAACTTGTATGGAGCGTTTGACCCTGATGAGATGGAGTCGGCGAAGAGGTTCTACCCTCGGTGGACTGGTAGGCGGGACAAGGTGATTTCTTTCGGCTCTAAGCTACCAGTGTTCTGAACATCGCTTCTAGTTAGGGATTCCAGTGTATGTCTATCGACTAGCATCTCTGGAACCCTTGTCGAAGGAGATATTCGCGGTTAAATCTGAAAGGCGATACCAAAGGATGTAGGCCCACCGTATTAACCCAACTCTTATGTTGCTTAGTGATCCGTTCTACAGTGTCGCCTTGTGGGAGTTCATGGGGCGGTTTGCGCACCCATTGTGTTCTCATCTCCCCCATTCTACCTCTCCTACGCCAATATCCTCGGTACTCGCTATCATCGATTTTGACAATGTTTCATTTAAATCTCTGTGGAGCCTTAGAGGTCACCTGCAAGAAGCTAGTGCGTTGGCAACAGCCAATTACCCTGAAACGTTACACACCATCGCGGTTGTGAACACGCCGTCCTTCTTTCCGACAGTGTGGGGATGGATCAAGGTCGAACACGATTTTTCACCCCCATCTTATTCTGTCCGACTTACTGCGTCGATTCCTGACAGAACTGGTTCGATGAAGGAACGAGGAACAAAGTTCACGTGTTAGGGCGAGACCCTGGCCCCGAGTTACGCAAATTCATCGACAACGAGAACATCCCGAAGGCGTATGGAGGGGAGTTGGATTTCAAGTTTGAGGATGAACCTAATTTAGACCAAGTTGCGAAAGACGTTATCGGGGAGATGCCCAAGGGTCCGGTGATATTCAGGGATGGTGCTGTCGTGAAGCCACAGGAGGGAAAATTTCCTAGTTGATCCGTGTGGCCTGTTTTTTTAACACGGGATGGGTATGGATGAGCATGAAAACCAAAGCCGTGATCTCGGTAGGACAAAATGACTGAAGCTTAGTATGTATTTTGAGAGGGAATCATGTATCTCAAAGGCTAGCACTCGGAGGGGGCAGATCGGCAACCTTGCCTACGATGTTGTACCGTTTCCTAGAGGGAGAATTAGACATTGGAGGAAGGAATGGATCGAGGAGTTGAACACACTCGAAGAATGAATACCACTCATCCAACACCTTCATTTCATTCTCGGGGAGCGTACTGTAGTCGGAAACGGCGTCTTCCGGTTTCAGGCTCGACATCCCCAGAGCCTTGGAGGCGTCCTTCCCGGCGAACAAGTTGTACGACCCCCCCTTGCCGTACACATCGATCTTCTTGCTCACATCGAATATCGTGCCTTCCAAGTTATGAGTAGGGGGAGATACTGAAGGAGAACACAACGATACCTTTAATGGCAACATAGATAGGTTTCGAGGGATCAGATCCGTCAAACTCCTTGAGCTGTTCTCGAGTGTAGGGAACATCCAAGGACTCGGCAAGATTCTTGTTGGGGGGTTGCATGACGCTGCCTGTGCGAGGTTTCGGATTGGTGTCCTCCTTTTGAGAGTCTGGTGGTGTCGGACGCAGAATAAGGTAGGTGAGAGTGAGCACCGCGAGAATTCCGCTGGTGTATACCGCCACAACGTTCAAGTTGGTGTCAGGCATCATGGAGAGTGGGAACGTGCTCATGGACTCGGATCAGTACCTCATCCGTCTCAAGGATTTTCTCGCCTCCCCTCTCCCGAAATCCTTGTTCTCCGCCCATCCGAACGACGTCGTAAAACCGTCTTACAATCTCCCTTCCGAATGGGAGACGTGGTGGGATTGGGCCGCCTGCACACCCGAGCCATGGATCGAACTTCTCGGTTATTATGTAGTGGTCTCAAACTCTGATGATACACGTTCTCAGGCTGACAGACAGTTCTCTTAGGCGGAGCAAAAGCCAGGCAGTGATATTCCTGGCCCGCTCTCCCGGCTGATCGACAATGTCAAAGCTCTCCAACTCACTCGTAGTCAAGGACTCCCCCCCGTACCGGCTGGGTATTATGCACAACTCCACGAAGCCCAGTACGTCAATGTGAACACAAGCCGCACCCAAACGTCTGTACAAGGGATGTCACCAAAGAAGCTGCATGAGGTGTCGGCCATGACCACACATATCGTGCGCCTACTTCAAACGTCCCCCGCTTTCAAAGGTGTTCAGCATGTTGTTGACATTGGCGCCGGTAAAGTAGATGTATCCTGTTGGCGTTGGCCTTCCCCCTTCTGACAAGAAGTAACTAGGGTTATCTTTCATGGAACCTACAGGCCCTGGGTATGCATGTCTTGGCTCTAGATTCATCGGATACCCAAGCGAAGGGTGCAGAGAGACAAGGATTGTACCACAATCCGTCGAGCAACCGGGGGTCCTTAACATACCGAATTGCGAGGATCACGCCCAGCACTCTTCTACAGTCAGTGGATGAGTGGATCGCGGATCTCAGTCCCCCTCTATCCGCGGGTTCACACCCACCCCCCATGGTATTCGTTGCGCTTCATGCCTGTGGGAGTCTCGCAACCGACATCCTCCGTACATCTGTGTCAGCAATGCACGGAAGGGACAGCAAGAAGCGTGGTTGGTCTCTCAAGGCTGCAATCGTTGTCGGCTGCTGCTACAATATGATGGGGGGGAAAGGTTGGTTTCCTTCAACATGCTCCACACAGGTCTGATCTGAATAACCAATGCAGATTTCCCCTTATCTTCCGGGGTCCCAGGCAATAACTTTTCCCTATCATCGTCCCATCTCCAGCTGGCAGCACAAGTCCCATCAACGTGGTTGGATCACAAAGCACGGACAGAGGTCGCACTCCGGAAGGTTTCGTGGAGAGCACTTCTCGAAGCAGCCACAACTGAGCATGATCCCACGGATGGCTGTCCCACTACGAAAATCCGTCTCGGTAGAATCAGTGACAGCTTGTACCATCATTGGGAACAATTCCTTCTGATGTCATCAGTCAGATTGCACAAGAAACCTATCCCAGGCATGGAACTTTTTCCTGAGAAGCTCATCCAGCTGGAAAGACAAATATCTACCCTCCATACACTCCGTTGTCTATTGGGCCCATGTGTCGAGAGCTTGATTATCTGGGATAGGTATGCCTGGCTGAAGGAGGTATTGGGGGATGGATTGTTCTTCGAGGTACACCTTTTAAACTTATTTGACCAAAGGCAAGCCAGTAGCAGGAATATCTCTATTACCATTGTGTCCAATTAGGTGGGAAATGTAAATTTAAGAACTAAAGACTGCTAGTGATAGCACTTAGGCCCTGGCTATCCTTCTGGCAAAGGAGTGCATATGTAAACTGTTGGCCAATTGCAATTGATACAGGCCATGCCACAGCATTTCCAATTTGCCGATGCATCTAGTGCAGTTTTGTAGGTAAAATCAAACAGAAAAAAAAGGCTACATACAGTTTTTACATCTCCACCTTCTGAATGGAAAGTGTAATTGTCTGGAAATCCCTGGAGGCGTGCCAATTCTCTAACTGTAACAATCCTTCTACACTGATAGGATGGATTAGCAAGTTGAATATATACAATGGGAGTGCTGAATTTTGAAAATTAATATTAAGTCAAATTATATAAACAGTGGTTTTACTCACCTTACATATGGATGGAGAACCCAGGACTGCTTTGCAGTGGGCTCAACATTGGTGACAATTGTGTGAAAATAGTGGTGTTTGTTGAGACGTCCATATGGCCCTTATGATCATGTTAGTCAGGGGAAGGAAGATTAATTATAAACCATACCTGCTCTAAAACCCCCTTTTGCAACAGCAGAGAGAGGGTGTGATGTCTGATATTGTTGTATCTCCAGTTCAAGCCCTGATCATAGCCACATCAGCAGATAAAAGCAAAAACAGTATATGAATATATACTCCTATAATCAGCACCTGGTTCTAGGGGCACCTTGACCACCCTATGCACTGTAAGAAAGGATGCAGGAAGGTCAAAGGAAGCTTACCTTTTCACTGTATCCTTATTAAATGATTGAGTAAAATGCTGAAGATCCCTTGGGGGTTTTGCTGTTTCTCTGCACCACTTTTGATATGCAGTCTGTGGGTCTTGGCCATATAAAACATCCCCATTGATGTATCCAGCACGCCCTCTTGTTTCATCAACTTTAAACCTAGCAGGCTCAAGGTGGTCCCCAGATATAGGGAAATCTACTGCTTCACTGGGATAGTTTATTAATAAGTAAAACCTAGGGACCTTCCTGCCATAACTTACCAGTACCAATCAAACTGAGGGAGGTCTGATATTGCATCCTCAATAGTGATAAATTTTCTTGCAGCTAGCCCCTTTTCAGTAATAACTGGGGTAATTGAGTTACTGTGGGGAAGTTTTATTTCCAGTTTGTCCACTTGAGGAAAGGCATGGGATGGTTGGGGCAGGTCTGGGAGAACTTGACCAGTCTATAAAGAATGAGGAACAATGTAACATATGCAGGTGTACCCTTGCCTTAGCAGCAAATAAGAAGAAGCGCACTCTTGACTGTGGAGCACCATAGTGGCCTGCTTGCAATAGAGAAAATCTAACCTGATAACTGATATATTGTACAGGTTAAATCGATTCAAGAGGAATCTTGAAACTTACTTCATTGCAAGTAGTGCATAAACTAGGAACTTTAGTCCTCCCACCTTAATCCCACCCCCCACACGATATTGAGATAGCTGGGTTGCATTCAGAGAGAATTGCAGGAACCCTCTAACATTTTCAAAGAAGCAGAACTTTGGCTTTAAGAAATCAACCCAGGAAAGGAGGTTTAGTATTAGGTTAGATTTCTTGTCATCTGCCTTCTGGAACATATTGAGGGTTGAATGAGGTTGACTAAGTCCATTAACAATCTGATGCTAAGATAAAAGATCAGAAATCCCACTCACCAGGGAAACCCTGCAACAATAATATCAATTGACCCAGGTTCAGGAGGGGGTGGAACCTTTGCCTTTGTTCTTATGCAACCTGGGTGGTCTTCCTCTTCCCAAAAACCATTATAAAACTTGACCGCATAGTGAAGCATCTCATTTGCACACTGATTGTAAACAACTGTCTTCTCATCCTTGGTATAGTCACTTGTAATTAATCAATCAGGGCCCAGTGGTATTGCAGATAGGGAGGAAATACCTTAATGACTTTGCAGCACTTGGAGAGATTTCAATTGCATAAGTCAGCTTAAATGGTGTTCCTGCAGCCTTCATCCCAAGACTAAAAGCACCTGTCCCAGCAAAGAGATCAAGAGCCCTCAGCTGGGGTTGAGTAGCTTGCTTAACTCCTGTAAGCAGTGTTTCTTTCCTCTGTGTGAGGCAGGAGAGGCATGCATGAACTTCAGAGCTGTCCAGAATATCCCTCTGAGACCAATGGCTCTTGTGAAGGGTGGGGAAGGAATACTGGAGAAAAAAGTGTTGTGAAGAGGCACTAATCCAGGCCTGAAGGTCTCCAATCTTTTCAAGGATAAGAACATATGCCTTTTGGATGATTGCAGAGAATGAGATATCAGTGACCTGGTTGGTCAAAAATAGCTCATTCTGAAGGGCATGAGTCCTTTGAAATAACAATGGTATAATGACCCACCTCATCTTTCAAAATACCCTTTGGCTTTCCAGGAATATCACTGAGCTTTCCTAGCAGCCGGACTCTAATCTGAGGTTCTCTTCTATCCACCACTTCTTGCCTCAGGGGGATTATCTGCCCAAGGCCACATGTTGTGCTTCCTGTTTTGAACTGCACAAAATCATATGGATGGTAAGATATGCCATAAAGCTCAAAGCCACCCTGAAAGAGGCGAGGGGAAGCCCTTGCTTCAATGATCTTAGATCTTGCACAGTTTGCACAGAATCCAGGGTCATCAGAGATAACTATATCTTCAGGGAGATCTAAAAACTCCCCCTTGGATTCAATATATTCCATCCTGCTAGACATCAGTATAATACTATTAACAATTTTTGTGCAGGTTAAGCTTACTTGCAATAGAATGATAGTTCAGGAGTTGCACAGGATATACAACTTCCTAATGTCTTCCAACATAGGACCTTGCCAAGTATACCTGCAAAGGGTACATCATCACATACTTGAGTCATGAAGAGTTCCCTTGGATCTGACACCTCCTCTAAATAGGTCTTCGAGGAGTGCTCAAACCAGTGGATATGTGCCATCTTCTTCCCAAGGTTATCATCCGTTATTGAGATAAGCTTGGCAAACCTATAGCTCCAATTAGCAGACAAACTAAGATGAGATCAGGTTCACCTGCCAGAAATAGTCAGCAATTTTTTCTGGCCATGATGCTAGGTTGCAGTATTCGTTGAGCTTTTGTTGAAGTCCATCCATCGCCAAGACTACAGTGTCCCCAACCTAACAGGTATATTTAATGAGAAAGTAACACACGCATTCCTTTCCAACTCATAACTCACTGTGTAAGTTTCGTTGCCAACTTGACCTTGGCTAAAAAAGCCCCCTCCAGAAATTCTGTGTAATCCATCGAACTTGACTCTCTGCTGCCTACCCAGGCAAAATCTCTTGAGCAGTTGGTCAACAAACTCCACCTCCTGGGGGGGTCCATGCTGCAAGTGTTCGTGCTCGTGATCTCCGAAGTCGACCTCATAAGGGACTTCTTGAAACAGTCCTCGTGATAAATGGTACACCAATGGGGTAACCACTGTCTGGTTTTGATTCTTCGCCTGTAAGACTGCTTGCTCCGGATTCGACAGGTTTGACAAGTCAACCCTTCGACGTTTCCCTTCTGCTTGGCGTTGTCGCACGGTAAATGCTGAACCATCGCTCAGTGACTCCAGAAGAGGGCATCCTAGCAATCTATTTGAAACATCCAGGCTTAATCCAGCGTAGTCTTTGATGACGGATTTGATCATTTCCGACTAGGAACGTTCAGAGCCGGGGGCATCTTGACAAGAAGCGACTACCTACCGTCTCAACAAGGTCCTGGACGTTTGGCTCCCTTCCGAGGATCGTGTGGTCCAGATTGGTGGTGCCGGCAAGGAGATCAGGGGCAGTTGCGGAGACATTGGCTAGCAGGCTTGAGACGGTGATCTGCGTCATACGGTGGAACGTGTAGAACTTGACATAAAACGGGAAATATTCAACGGACGGTACACCGAGTGTGTACCAGGCATGGATCGTCTCGATGTAAAAAGGACTAGTTGTTATAAGAATCCGGTTCGGCACTGTGGAGAGACGACGCACTCGTTATGTTTTTCGTAATCAATCGATGCGTTTATTACTGGTGCCAGACGGAGGTGAATAGGTTCGTCAACGTCGTCGTCGTCGTCTGGCATCCCGTCGCCGCGGACAGCAAGAACTTCGCCGACTCCTTCGATGGCTGAATTATAATCATCGTGGGCAAGATCGTCCAATTCCGCGAGTGTATTCCGCTCCCGCAAGAAAAATGTGAAGTTGTTCAAAATTCGGACCGGCTTTTCCCGACGACTCGGGAGTTCTCCAGGGATAATGGTGTCAAACCTCTCCCTCAAAACCCCCTCATTGGGTCGAAAACCTGGCTTGTTTGTGAGCAAGTGTACGTCCACCGTTGTATAGAGAACAGACTTGGAGGCAATTTTGATTGTGCTGTGTTTGGTTCCGGCTGAAATAACGCCTTTAGGCCCGCCCCTGCTGGAAGAGAACCACAACTCACTGGATCGATACTTCTTTTATTCTGGTGATGCTCCGCATCTTCTTCGCCCGATATCTCAGGTGGGCTGTCGTTAAAACTGATTTCGAGAGCTGAAGGGCGGTTTCTGCGATGATGGACAGACATTGTTCGTGGCAGACAATCAGGCGAGGGTGGTTTGGTACAGCGTCGTCAGTTAAAGTGAGCGATCAAAAACCCCGAACAAGTGATCGGTGTGACATCACTGGCACGCAGCGGTCTCAGTTTTCTCAAGGTATTGGACTAACAGAACGTAAAACTAGTGTCCGCGCTACTTCCCAAAACACGACGCCAACAACTGAGCGGGTAGCAAACCAGAAACCATGGTAGCCAACCTAAGCAGCCACTGGCCCATGCTCTTGCTTCCACCACTGGAGACATTACGCATCAGCCTTGTTATAGCCTCGAAAAACGGAATTGTTCACGACGTACCGAGATCATTCGTTTGATTCCCTCCTCGACCCCGACCTGCGGCTCGTAACCAAGGACCCTTCGGGCTTTTTCGATATTATGCCACCTCACACCACAGCTAAATGCAACCCTGAACCGCGTAAACATGTGGGGTTTCCCCCGAAGCCAGCCCCAAAACTCCGCAAGCGAAGCAAAAACGTAACCGAGAGATTGCGGGAATACAATTCTTCGTTTTTCTAGTCGCTTTTCTTTGCCCTCGGGATCAACGATCTTGTCAAGTTCATTCCAGACGTATCTTGTAAAGTCCCAGAAATAAACAGGCTCGCCGTTTGTAATGAAAAAGACCTGCCCGGCAACTTGCAACGGTGAAGTCTTCGCTCGCGAGAGAGCCGCCTCTGAAAGGGCATCGAACTTGGTACGGATGATGGGACGGGGGTAGTGCTGGAACGAAGGATCGTAGAAGTTTTGGGTGACGCGGTTGCTTTCTGGGGACTGGTGGAGCGCAGGACCTGGGGGTCGTGCCTCCGAAGTGGGGACACGATAGTGACCCGTAGAGAGTCGGACCGGAGGGAGATATTTGTCAAGCATGTCTGCTTCTTCAGTAGACAATGACAAAGGTTCGAGGGGGTCTCGTTCTGGGCCAGGATCAACGAGCTTGTCCGCTGCGAGAAGGTGGGCGTAGGCAACGTTCTCGACATAGGACCAATCGAAAAGGTTGGTGTTGTCTCCGATCTGGAAATGTGTTTGCCCCCTGTTGTAAACTTCGTATAGCCCCTGCATTACCTGCCTGTCTCCGGGCCTAGGAAGTATTGAGCACAACAGTCAGCTCTACAAATACGGGACTCACCCGTAGATCCCTGCTGGTCTCAGAGCGACGGTAAGAAGGCCACCCCTTCCATTAGCAGCCAATACTATCTCCTCTGCCTTGGCTTTAGACTCATTGTATGCGTCCATTGCTTTCTCTGGGGCAGGGAGACGTTCGTCGGCGCCGATGATGTTGGAGCCATCGAAAACGATACCCGCAGAACTTGTGAAGACGAGCTTCTGAACCCTGTTGGTAATTGCTGCGGCTATCACGGCCGAGGTGCCTTCGACATTGACCTTCCAATATAATGCATCGTCATCCAGCCCATGAGGCGGGGAAGCAGTGTGAATGATACACGTTGTGCCGCTCTGAGAAGTTTTTGAGTAAAACCGCTTTAAAAAAGTGCATTGTACCGATACAGACCTTACTTAAAGCCTCAGAGATAGAATCCTGTTCCGTAATGTCCCCGGTGTAGAAAGGTACATCGTGGTAGCGTTGCACGATGTCGAAAACTGAGACGGTATCGCCTCTTGCCAATAAAGCGTTGACAATGTGACGACCCAGAAATCCACTGCCACCAATTACGAGGTAGACGTCTTTTGAACCTGAGGCCATTGCGTGGTGGGGATTCAAGTAAGGAGTGGCGTGATGTGCGATCGACGGCAGACAAAAGGCTTGGCCCCACTAAAAAAGTGTCCGTGTTTGAATTTGTTTGTTCCCACTCGTGCATCAACAACCCGTGCGCGTTTTTTTATTTTATTTTTAAAATCACATATTTCTATCCGCCTCGCTTAGCACTTGCCGAGTGTTTCAGATGCGAGCGACCATCGGCTAGTTGTCTGACGACGACATGCCCTAGCATGTACCACGGGTGTTTACATATGGGATCGAGAGCCACGGATCCTTTTTTTTTCGGGTTAGAACTAGCGTGGCATTTGTGGGTCCAGGGGTAATATGGTCTCGGGCCGACATGGGGGTTGGGGATGCAGAAATTTGCTGGCACCAGTAGCTGCAACGTTGATCCCGACCTGGGTGACTTTCAGTCAAATAGTCGGGTGGAATCCAGCTACAAACGTACAGCGGTTGAGGATGTGACAGGGACCATCGAGATGCTGTTGGGTGGGGGTGGATATGTGTGCAGAGTTGTATTCACGATAAGACCAGCCCCACAATTACAACAGAAAAATGGGAACGTGTGCTCCCATGGTTAAGTCATAATATACCAAGAACCGGAAGAACGGCGTCGATTTATGCCCTGGTCCCGGTACATATTGGAAGAGGCTGCCACGGAGTAGAGGTATCCGTACTTTCGTCAAGATTTAGAAACGACCAACTGTCCCTCCGGAGTCTGAGGAATCCCCCAATCAGTTAATTGAAAGATCTCGGCCTGCTTGCCCTCGGCGATGATTGCGGCTCGTCTGCTGTACGCGGGGGATGAAGGGCTTGCACTGCAGGCGAGCTGGAATTCGATACTTGGGGGACAACAAACGACAGGGGAGGGGGATTTGTCCCCGACCCATTTCTTTATCCGAGTAACAAACCAGATACCCATAACCGAACGAGAACAAGTTAGGTGCCGTAAAGCGGGACGAATCGCTTTCGTTTTCTGTCTTCGGCTCTCATAAAACTTCGTATATTCTGGAGAGATATCTATACCCCAAATCACGAGCAGAGCTTCGTGCTAACCTCAAGCGCCAACTGAACGATGTCATCCTTCTTCGCCACCGTGGATGCTTTCTCCTCTAGCAATTTCTGGACCTGGAATACCTCTAATAATTGTGATAACTGATTCTCATATGCTGGGGACAACCGAAGGAGGAATCCAAGACTGGCAACCAACCTATGGACTGAGTGGCTTCAACTGGATGATCCTTCGAGCTAGCAGGAAACTCACGGATTTCCTCGCTCTCCTCGCGTCTAATCCCCTCAACAACAGCACTCACAACCTCTATTTCCCACTCGGCATCTGCTCCCGAGTAAGTTCGCGGACCGAACTCACTTTTTCCCACATCTATCCTTCGCGCCTGAGTGCTGGAGGCAATATTAAAAACCAGGCTGGCTGCGATGGTCCTGACCAAGTTGTCTTCTCCAAGCAATTGCGAGATTGCTAAGTCGGTGAGTTTATCTCGGAGCGGACCGGGTGATAGTAGTCGTTGTGTCAAGGCCGGTGTCCCAAACGTGTTGCAGAAACATTTGAGGAGAGTGAGGGTAAAAGACCGTGGGAGGTGTTTAAACTGTGCCTTATTCAGAAACTCTGAAATGATACCGGGGGTTGCCCCAGGTGCGCTGGCATGTACTTCCGAGGCCCACGTTCCCACAGTCATACTGAGGAAACCAATGCGCCACAAATCGACTATGGGGAAAAGTTGTTCCGTCGGTAGTGCAGAGATAAGGGTTTTCGAGGCATCCATCCATTCAGTCAGCATTGGAGCCAATGACGAAGGTGGCTTCACAGTCGATTTTCCAGAAGGTAGAACCTGGAGTTTCAGAAATGGTAAAGTGGCAGATTCGATCGTGTCCTTTATCTTGGCCTTTTCTTCCGCCAGAAGCTCTGAGGAATCAATGAAATGAGCAAGTTTGGCGACCACTGCATCGAGAGAAGCAATCGTCCTGAACATAATCGGCTCTGTTGACACGGCTTCCAGATAGGGTAGAGACAGTAACGAATGAGCATGAGCTGAGTCGGACAGTTGAGTCGGGTGGAAAACCGGGAGGGGGTAACACAACTTACGAGGAAAGGCTTCGAAGAGAAGTATGCCGACCTGGGTCCTCAACTCCGGCGCATTAACGCCCCGCATTTGATGTTTCTGATTATACGTTCAGTCAATGAATCGCAAAAATTCTTAAAGGCGTACCTCTTGCTGGTTCATGAACATAATGAAGGTAGGTGTGGCCCTCACCGAATACCGAGAAGCCAATTGGTGTCCAGCACCCACTTGGATATCAACCTTGACGAACGCGACAAGGCCCGGCCCCACTCCTCTGGTTTTCTGTTCAGCAATTTCCTCGAAGGTTGGTTCAATGAAGCGACAAGGTCCACATGTGGCGGACGTAAAGAACACGACAACAGCACGGTGTGACTCTAATATAGACTGGAATGAGGCCAAATTCGTTGAAATGTGTATCGGAGAGACAATAGAAGACAGTCCAGAAGAGGAGGATTCTGGGCGAAGGGGGGACGGAAATACCGTTGCGCCCTGTGCTGTGGATCGCAACAGCGATGTGGCTGTCTGGGAGGTGCTTGTACCAGGGGGCGGGGCTAAATCCGCTGTCGGTCCAGAATACATGCGATCGATGGTTGGCCGTAGCGCGCGGCCAAAATCAGTGGAGAGAAAGTCTGACGGGAGGTCTGAAAGTATATCACAAAATGAGCAGGAATCATGGAAAACGTTGGAGTATTCATGCCTTTAATCCAAGAGGGTATCATTCCTCCTGTGAGGAAACCGACACAATCGTTTGTAAAAGAATTGCAGTTGAAGTCTAAGCCAGGGTTTCAGCGAGATGTAGACACTAGGCCGTTCCCGGTTTCTCGTGTACCTAGGAGGTGATACTAAAGCAATAATTAAGATCCACGGCTCCCGTTGGTTGTCAGTGAGACCGAACCTTCTCTGCAGTGTAATTGTCCTTCATCTCTATCAAATACTCGTCAAAGGTGTCTTCATCGAGGGCAGTCTCGCCCATATCGAGCACTTGCAGTGGTTGACCATGCTTAAGAAAGGTTCTTGAATCACGCAAAATTTGTAACACTAAGAGAAGCCTACATGTGATCCCCCAGGAATGGTGGTATGTATGCCTTGGCCGTAGAAAATCTCTCTACCGAAGACTACAACTGAGGTGTGCCTGGCTTAATCGAGACGATCAGCAGGTGGCTTCTACTGTACTGAGTGTGCGTACCAGATTCCATCTATTTGCTTCCCTGTGAGAGAGAGAGACAACTGACGGGCGAGACCGTTGCTGAGGTCATAGACATAAAGTTGTACTCTGGACATGGGAGATCGAGAGAAAGAGAGAGATCGAGCGGTTGGCTATTGCTTCCCGCTTACCCTCATCTATTATGGAGGCCCCAGAGCGCATTCAAGCTGTCTCTAAATTTCTCCTCGAGTCACCTCCAGGGGAAATCAATGACGTCTTGAACGGTATCCTTCCCTCCAATCCTTATTCCCTACTGAAGAGTTGATCTTGTTCCGCAGACGTTCGGAACATCATCGCCGACGACGACTCGTTGCAGCAGGGCATTGCACCAGCTCTCCGGGAATATAATCTTGCCCAATTCATCACTGTCGATGTCCCAGGCACTAATCACCAAGTGCGTTACAGGATTTCCCTGCCCAGTTGTCGAGCACTTAGCAGCAATCCCAGTCAATTATCAGTAAAATCGCGCTCATCAGCAAATCATCTGATGAGGATACCAGCGAACGTTTCCTCGACCCACGGTCCAATACAACGTTCAAATTTGACCATTTAAGCCTCGTATGAACTCCTTCTTGTCTAACGCCCCCTTCTCACAGCTATACTTCCAGGAAGCTTCTGATCCCCAGCCGTATGAGCCTGACGCTACTTCAGAGTCTTTTCGGTATGTTTCCCCCCATGTTCCGCATTTTTCATCGTATGAAACCGCCAAAGAACCGCTCTGGAGACTTCGGCCCATACCTACCAATCATCTCACTTCCCAGACGGGACAACATCAACGTTCACTTCCCCTGACAACCCGGAGGTGTTCACTATCCAGATAATCGCCAATAGATACAATCCTTCTAACTTTTGGTATGTGATTTTAACGCAAAATAATGCAGACTCATCTTTACCGTGCCGCTTTAGGTCGGGAAGGTGGAGGTCAGAGTACGAGATAGACCTTGGATCAAGGTCGGTACAAGGAAAGATCACGGTGAATGTACATTATTATGAACAGGGTAACGTGAGCAATATGACCGCCTTCAACTCTTTCTTGTTTCTCACGAGACAGATACAACTCAGGTCCAGCTAGCAGCAAACCATGAATTGTTATTGCCGCTGCCTCCCACTATCCTCCAGTCGTCGCCCGCAGCATCTGCGATTAAAGTACTCGCACTCATCGAAAAGGAAGAGGGCGAGTATCAGATTTCACTCACAGAAACGTATCAGAATATGAGTGAAAGAACCTACAAGTCACTCCGCCGTGCACTACCGATGACGCGATCGAAGATGGACTGGGACAAGGTAAGTTTTGAACCTCCTATTCTTTGTTACTTGAACTGAGGAGGAATAGGTACTGGGTTACAAGCTTGGGGCAGAACTTTCCGCTGGAAAGGGCGGCTTTTCGTGAATTTTTAGATATTTATTGTACCAGTTTAATTATCACGTTCGAGCCTGAGCTTGGAAATTATCAATGATATTATCAATGTCAAGGTGAAGGTCGCGTTGACGCGAAACACGTGTCACGTGCACCAGCCACCGCACCTCAATCAGCACATCGTTGTCCCGCCTTCTGGTCGACTCCCCTGGGACAGAGCACCATGCAATCCTCACATTCGACGGGAAAACGGAGCTTCACACTCAAGGACAAACAAAAGCTTCTCGCAAACCTAGATATCGAAGGTACATTCTTCACCGTTCAATGCGTTCTGGACGCTGCACGATCCTCCCTACAGTTGAACACCGGACAAAGCAGCTAGAGGCGTGGCTGTCGGACGCAATTGAAAGTTTTCGAAGCCGCAATGAGGGTTACCTTTCTAGAATCCCCCGCATTGTCCTTGGCGTTAAGATGCGAGATTTGGAGGCGAAATATAACGGCGATGTTCTGTCGTGTATGAAGGCGTTGCAAATGGATAGGCTTGCTGAAGGCGCTGCAGGGGTGGAGCGCAGTACAAAAAAGCGAAAGTGGCTCGCCGCACAAGATACCGACCAGGAGAGGAATGACGAATCATCTCGGGCTGCCAAGAACCGTAAGTGCAAATAGACTGCATTTCCCCCCTTTCATTCTGTTAACCGTCGTTCCAGCTCGGATTTCTACTGCAACTCCCCGTAGAATGACCTCCAAGACTGGTTACCTCTCTCCCACGAAATCTCAACTGCTGAAGACGCCAGGGACCGTAAGACAATTATACCATACTTATAATATGCCAGTCGGATCTTACACTCCGTTCACAGCAAAGAAACACCTCATCCCGACCACCGCTTAGAGGACCCTCGCCTAGCGTCAGGAATGGCCGTATTGTCAGCACCCAGGCTCGGCCCTCTTCCCCCTCGAAAATACCTACCACCCCCCAGAGTTCACGTCGTCCTCCTTCGTCAGCAACCTTCAATCCTGCGATCTTGAACGGTGTTCCTACATACCCAAAACACGACGCCAGCTCCCTCAAACAAAAGGGGAAGTTCTCAGGGCAACCGCACTACTTTGGGAACGCTGGGGAACTACCAGGCGTAAGAGAAGAAACAGAATATGAGGGGAATAACGACGGTGGTACGGGGTCGGGGTTGAGAAGAGTTAACAGCATCACTGTTAGAAGGCAACCTCCACCACCCGATTTCAACTCCAGGCCAAATCCAACAGCCGTCCACACTCCCCCGGACGGACAGCACCTTCACCTCGAGCGTATACGTTCTATGCATGCCCTTGATCCGGCAACGACGGGTCCGCTGCCGGCACGGCAACTCTTTCCAGCCCAAGTTCAGGTCACTGTCCCAACAGTTGACGGTTTCTTTTTGGAGTTCAATCCTTTACTGGTTTCTCCAGGTACTCTGAACCAACTCGAAGGGATCACGGAGGATGCTAAGAAGCAAGCTAGAGAGGAGATGGTCCGACTGGTGAAGGAAGCCGTGAGCAAATGGACGATTTAAGCTCTCATCTTTTATTGGCCAATTTTATCTACCCGTTGTAATATTTAGGTGTCAGCCACGTCGGTAAATTTTCACACATCCACAGAAAATCGCTCCTGGCGGTTCAGGCTGAATTATTCCATGGTGTGAATTCGGGCCAACCGACAGGAATTGGAATTCGTGTTTCGAATTTTGACCACATCCACTGAGCTGGATATTCTGTGGGATGGCGTCATGGTATGTGTGGTTGCAATATCAAAGAACGTACGCCGACATCTGCTTCTTCACTTCCACCATCTTGGACAAGGCGACGGTACCTATACCATGGGGCCGCCCCCGTGAAAGCGAGTAGGTTCCTGATGTGAGATAACCTATGATTGAGTCTTGGGGAGAGAGTTGAAGCTCAAGGGACTGTGGACATTTCAGAGACAGCCTTAGAAGACTGGTAGGTAGACCTCACCTCCTGGAGGCTGCCAAAGGGAGGACCACAGATTCGAATCTCATCATCTCGGAGAAGGTAAATGGCAGCGACGTTGCCGAGCGTTCCCCTCCCGTGCAATTCCACCTGCACCTGGATCAGCGCTTCATGCCAGAGATCATTGGCGTTTGCCTCCAGATGCAGTCCAGTGCTCCCATGGCCGACTCGTGACGTTCTGACTTTGTCATAAAGCCACTCTGCAGGGTCCGATACCCCGATGACCCCATCGAGCACAAGGGGCGCCAGATTTTTGCTCAATAACCACGGACGGGACGCATCCCGTTGGGTCGGGACGTGCCCAGCAATCCCCGGCGTGCACCGGCTTAGTACACTCCCCCAATCGGCTTTCCAAGGGTTGTCGATTCCCAGTCGTTCATGGTTTACGCGTTTGGCAGGGGGAGTCCTTTCCCACAGGCACCTTTCAGACGCTTCCCATACTTCTGCGCGTTCGCGGTAGGGTTTAGTGGTTGGAAAATCGTGGGGAAACCGTGGAACCCCGGCTTCGAGCATCTGAGTGTCTCTTTGTTGTTGGCCACCAACTAGTGTCCCCGTATGAGTCAGGGAAGTGAAAAAAGGCATGGCCCAACCAGAGGGTATGATCATGGTCCACCCATGTATCGGTTGCGAGTCGGTATGACTAGACAATGTGCGTCGGATCAGTAGTAACGGGATTCGATCGTCTTTGGGGAGGGGGTCAAGTTTGCTTCCAGGAACCAAATTCTAAGGTGTGTGAATTTGACGTATGGTCAATAAATAGCTGGCAGTCTAACCTTAGCACGTCGTTCGTCGAGGTCTTTCTTTCTGAAGCGAGGCGTTCCTGACGTTTTGGAGGTTACGTCCCATATCTCGGAACATGCCAGATGAGGCGAAGGGTCGACCGGCCGTTGTGATGCCAGGACCTTTGGGACCTGAAGGGGAGAATTGGCTGGAGGGAAGCTTATAGGAGTTGTAGGAACCCTTCCATACAACGATGATGGTACTGACCTAAGTCGTGGGTCGTGAACTTTCAGACCAATGACCATACCAGATGGTAACCCACCGGGGCATTGTAAACCCTGTAGTCCACCCCAGAACTAGAGGACATTGTTCAATGTTTTCATGAAAAGGGAGAACAGGGCCTACTCGGCTGAATTCTTCGAATTCACCGTCAAGAATGGGATTTAACGTCCCTTTGATGACCTGACTGGACTTTGGTCCCATGAGTTCGAAGATGTTGAATTTTCCCCGAAGATCGACGACTTCGACCTTGTGCCTTCCTTTGTCATGGGATCCCGAAGCCTCTATTGCGAAGGAGGATGAAACAGTGAGGCTTCGGAAAGCACTCTCGAAGATGGAAGGGTGGCAGACAACCCACACGGTTCTTAGGGAGTGGGCAAGGTCATCAGAGTCCGGCGGGGCCGCGGGGCGCCACAGGATGGTTACAGGGCCAATAAGGTCGTATGGATAGGAGTTGGGCATGTATAATAACGCCTCGCAAGCACGTGAGCCGGTCAGATAGCGTATTGACCCGGGACTTGCTGACGATTCACAACAAAGATCCAACAGAGATGTGATGACAGTTTGGGGCGCACGGACTTGAATCATCTCGTGATAGGAGGCGTCGTGCAATATACAGCCATGCCTGGAAGCTCTATGAGACGAGCGAAAAGCCTTCTCAGTGGGATGTAGCGCCTAATACGATAATGTGAATTTCTGGAAAGCGTGACTTGGAGTGAAACCGACCAGTCTGTACCCCCATAGAGTTTCCATCTCCATACGTTTTGCATGCCAGATGTGTGTTTCCAACCAGAGTTTGTCCCCTAGTTTTAGCACGATACGCGTAAGCTACATGCATGTACTTTTTAATGAGGGAACCGACTTTGACGCTTCAACAATGTTTCCGTACGAGAAAGGGTCTTGGCTTTTTTCGCCTTCTTCAATTTGGACTTGGAAGGAGCGCCATTTTTTGGTGGATCCATCTACCAAGGTTGGTTGCCGATTCGCATGCTGAACGGAAGGCCTTACCTCCACCTTTGCTTTGTCTCGGAGATAGGTAGGGACTCGGCGCGAGTCATGACTTGCTGCCCTCCGACGGAGGTGACGCGGGAGTTTCTGCCACGACCGCTTGGATGACCCAGCTCTGAAAAATGTCAGGAGCGTATACTATCGTTAATAGAAACGACGTCACCTCGCGTTCACCATTGAATCCTGCATGGCAATGATTTCGAACTTTCGTGCCTGGCCGAACATCAGTGAATGCGCAAGGGGCGAGTGGACAAGGCTTACGTCTGCAAATTTTTCCACATCTAGGGATATGGGGAGCTTGATGCTACCTTTCGAGATGTTGGATCAATCGCGATACAGACAAGGGGGCACGTACCGTCTGCGACACGGGTGGGTACCTGTACTGCAATCTGGCGAGCCTCCTGTATCTTTATCTTCTTTCTACCGTGGGATTGAGGCGTGTCCGTCCCCTTGTCGTCTTGATTTTTGCGCTTTGTGGACATTGACGCTCAATGGAGATGGGAGTGGCTGAGACCAAACGGCGATGATTAGGCGTCCTCAACTTGTCCGTCTCTTCTCTACTTCCCGTCTATTATGGTCAGTCGACGGAGCTACGCATCCTGTACCAAACTTGGGGAGCATTCCTGTCCAAAAGAAACCACTGGGCGCATTCAGAGGCGGGTCTGTGCTCATCGTTTCCTCCCGGTTCGATCCCAACGGGCGCGACTGAACCCGTGTTTACGTGCAGAATCGTCGGTTTTCTTTTAGGATTCTCTCTTGCGTCATCTTACACAGCGTACCGTTTGGTGGACGAGTACAAACAGGCGTCTGTCATCCTACAAGCAAGTGTCGAAGAACTCCAGGCAACCGCCATCAAGGCTGGTCGTTTCTATCGTAGCATCACCTCTGTCTCACAGTAGTAAGCAGGTCTCTACCCATCTTAAGCGAATCGAAGTCGTGGAAAAGGATCTCAAGGCCTTGAGCGAAATCACGGTCGCCAATGACGATTTTATCAAACTGCGGGCAGAAGTGAAGAAACTCTATGACGGACTTCACATGGGTTCGTCATCTCAACTCTTGCGAATTGCTTCAGGCTTGTTGATATCACGTGCGAAGAATTCTTGGACCTGAGGAGTCATGTTTGGGGAATCCGTGGGTATAGTCTTTACCTCGGCACGAATCAGCTGACATGGCCTCCGGTCTCACCCAGAGCAAGATCTACAAGCTCTTTCGAAAAAAGAGCGAAGTTCTGTTCGACTAGTCTAATAGAAGTTTGCTCGACTGCCCCCTTTCTCACTTACCGACCTAGGGGCTCCGGCTCTGCATCTGTTTCTAAAGATTCCGCCGGGTGAACACACGGATAGTCGTAACCTTGGCTTATGAGTGCCTTACTTGCATAACAAGGTGACCACTGCGTCAAGTTTATCCACTCGGCAGCTGAGCGGAGCGGGTTGTGCGTTGAGGTGAGGGAGAAAAGCACTAAAGGGTTGTAGGCACGCTGGTCGAATTTTTTCACCAGGCTGTCCTCCATCCTGGTCATTACATAACAAATAGGGTGTCGGTGAAACTGTACAATGTGCCACCCCTTTTTGATGGCGTTGGCAAGCGTTGCGAGAGTGAGGTTAGCGCCCCCGTCTTCTGTTAGTCCGGAGTTATCTTGAATCTCTTGCACGAATACAACTCTGGGGGGTGTTCAAGGTGACTACTCCGCAATGTGATCGGTGACGGGGGGATGGTGCCCAGAGTCTGGGGCCATAGTCTCTACCTTGCGTTACCACCCGGGATATTGTCAGGGGTTATATATCGTATAAGAACCGGAGAGGCGAACTTGGACGTGAGGGCTGCACACGCCGAAATTGATGGCACCAGTCGCACCCCAGCTTCCCCGAACTCAAAATTCATTGTACTTACAATTCACAGAACCCAAGTAGCACGGCGCTGGGGGTGGTGACGACCTTCCCTTGAAGATTTTCCCAGAAGACAAAACGATCATCTTTTATGAGGGAGGTGGGTCGGATTGCTCGGAAACCTTGGCAGAGAGGAAGACCAGATCACTGACTTTGGCGGGGCCGACGGTGGGTAATGTTGGGTGAACCATGGCACCGGTTGGGGGCGAGAAATGAGCGAGACACCATGCCTTTGCCGCTACCAAACCGGAAACTTTTGTCAAAGATGTACATACTACGTTTGGGGGATTGGGTGATGATTATATGCCAGGGAAATATATGCATAATCTCTCGACGTTTTTATACGGTCGGGATCAGGGGCGTTCAAGTTCCGCCGTGCGGCTCAAATGGCATTCTTGCATCTGTTGTTCGGTTCATCACAGGCCTCCACACTGAACGCTACAGCTATGTTCGAGTTGGCTGCGTTCGCCGCTGGAGTCACCGCTCCAGATAACATTGCCAGCGCCTTGATACCGCCAACTGGAGAGGAGCTGAGCCGAAGGCGTCTGTCGAGATGCTCATGGGTGGGTTACAGTTAACCAACCTTTCGTTGTTCCCAACACTCTTGTCACTGCTCTTATTGGCGCTACCGTCGTCTACATTTAAGTAGCTGGTACTGCGATTTCCGTTACCAGAGTCTGCCCCATTGTCATCGGGGGTTAACCAGTGATCGCAACTGGAAGCGACAAACCATGCCCAGGGTTGTCCCCACAATTTCTGTCACTTTATAATGGTGAAATGTGAAAATTTGCGTCTTCCTTGCAAGGACCGGACCCGCTTCTGGAGATCGGCGTTGTTTCGGACTGTAGCGAGGACCTTGCCTTTGGCTGCGTCGGGAATAATCGGGTTTTGAAAAAACGTACGGTCTTCGGTGTCACTGGAGTTACCGAACCCGCTCTCAGAAACAGTGGGTTCATGAGAGTTCCTGGAAGTTTTCTTCCAACATATGACGGCGCTCCCTGGATTGCTAGTTTTAGCTGTGTTGTCTAAAAAGACAGAAACGTCAAGAATACTGTCTGTTGGGGGTGTGGCGTCGGCTCCATTGGGCCCCTTTCCGTCCGAGCATCCTAGGACGAGAATTTTCAGAAATCGTCAGACGTAAGGGAATACACAGAAGCACCCGAATAATCTTTCTAAGGACAGGTGTGGCGAAGGAAGGGATCCAAGCCACAAAGCAAAAGAGAGTAAAGACAGCACGAAACATACTTAGGGATGAAGGGACAGGTTGAAGCAAAGTGTGCGAACTAAACCTGCTCCATGACCATATCTTTGTCTCGAACGTAGAACATCGGTGGAATATATCCATGTCAACGACTGGACAAGCGACATAAATTCCAGGGCCAGTGACCACGACCCCACCGTAACACACATGTCACTTGCTTGATCTACCTTGTGTCGTCGTGTAATTAATTGGTACATACAGCATAAAATGTGATCGACTGTAAAATTCTCACGACTCCGGTTTCCCTCGCGGGTTTCAACCTCCATCCACAACTCACCAGGACATCTCTGGCACACAGATGGACATCGAAGATGGTTCGCGTCCGCTAAAACGGGTTCGAACGGATGTTCACAGGTCCAATAGTTCTGTCACATCTCCTCTCAACAACATGCCACCGCTTTCGTTATCCATCTTGGGAGTTGAACCTGTGGATGAATTCATACGCGAGGTCGCAGATTTTATCTATCACATGATTGGGATGCGCCCGCGGGACGTTCCCGGGGCTATGGTCGAAGTTGAAGCCAAGATAGGGATCTTAAGGGATAGATTATCGGGAAATAGGCTGAACCTCCCTGTATTGACTGAAACCAGTACGTCCGCGGTTTTTGTCTAAGTCGCCGTTCGACACCCATTAGTGATATCTCTTGGATAGTTCTCTCCCCCAATTTTGGTGATTTTAGATTCGAGTCGAACATGACATCGGTGCGTCCGTTGTCAATTGGGGAACGCTACTCCCCTTCTTACGCTCGACACAGAAACAGCATCAGCATTTCAACTTACTCCTTAATGGTCTTAAGACATCGCCACCGCCGACCGTCCTGACGCCGCTAGACTATACCCATCTTTACCTTGTCGATTCCTTCTATCCAATTTCAGATTCGTCCTCCGGATCAGACGATAAAATACGGGTCACCAGGGACGAAAGGACAGGCGAGGTGAAAGAGTGTGTCAAAAAGATCAGACTGGGAGACCTGAACATATACTGTCCGAAGAGAGTCGCAGACTGGCGTATATCAGTGAATGTCGAAATTCCAGGTGATTCCCTGTGCCCCCTTTGAAAGTACCCACCCTGAGTTGACCCATGGAACAGTTTCCCATCCCTTGGGCTCCGCAACACACACCCGAAGGAAGGATCGAATGAGCTATCTACACGAAGAATTCAACATTGACCTGACGCAAGTTACAAGCACCCATGGTACCGTCAGAGTAAGGAACCCCCGTAGCAGTGGTCCATGGAACTGATTTTATCGTTGCCGCAGGTCACGCACGAGTTGGAGGTCGAAGTTGCACGACCAGCCCTGCTACTCACTACCGCGGCGAACCGCAACAATCCAAATATCCCAGAGCATGAAAGAGGAGCATTCGACGAACTCATCCGTGCCTTCGTCAATAATGCCCGCACTTTGATCAGGAACGTATCGATGGATTGAGGTTGCCTCAGACACTGGCGAACTGTATCGTTGTAAGTAGGTTATCGGGAGTATGGTACACATGTCATGGTTGAATGAGTGCACGCTTATACCATAGCCAGGGAACCGGAGAGTTTTCCTTCTTGTGACGATGCGAGTGTGTCGCGAAGATGCCTGACTTTCTTCTTTTGCTTCTGTAGCATATCCATCTTACCACTCCGATTGTACAGCTCTTCAATAGTGTAATCAGTAACCGAGTGAGGTCAAGAACAATCCGCTGACAAACCTAAGGTCCGCTCGTTCACCCAGATGCCTAACTGAATGTTTCCAGACATTGGAATTTCGTTCGAATTCATCTTGTCTGAAGGGGCTCCCAACCCGGCAGCGAGCTGTTCACAAGTGGAAAGGACTTGTTCGGCTTGGTCGTAAGCCGTGTGAAAGTAGTGAGAGGAAACGAGTGCCATGATCAAGGCTCTGAGGTGGTTATCTTGTAATCTGCTAGCTTTGCTCAAGCCATCCTTTAAGTACTGCCTGGGGAAAATCAATAAAAGGCGGACGAGATACAGTGCAAGATCTCACTTCGCTTTCAAAATCTCCGTGGAAGTAACCCCCTGAATGACTTTTCCGGCAGCTTCTAACGTGCCACCCATACCTTTGGTGAGTCTGACAGCTCGAGAACTCAGAGCTAAGAGTTCTTCGTTGTTCGCGTTGGCAGGTGGGGATGGTCTTGCATCATTTTCCACGCTTCCATGCGTGGGGGACCCCTGAGGCTGTACTGAGAGTCCGATGAGCAGCTCTGCGCGTCCAAGGGTGGCTGCAACATCAACAAAGCTGCCAGCTTCTGAGAGAGTAGATGCAACGGTATAATATCCCAAAGCTTCAGAACTTTTGGCAAGCGAATGTGCGAGGTGGGCATGGTGTAATGCTATACGAGCACTGAACTCATCAAACACGTCCCACGTACGAGTGTGGGCGATCAGGACGTTCATTTCCTGTCGGGAAATTAAAGGGCTTGAGGTAGAACGGGGAACGAGAGCCTTGCCTTCTCTACTGCATCGAACTCACTCCGAACGATGGAAACCGCTACCAATTCGCAAAGAATGTCGGCCTTAATTTTCGCCAGGCGAATTTGCATCTGATCTATATCAGAAATGCTCCACCAAGAAGGGCCTGCTCACCGGTAAGAAAGGCGAAGTTGTGAAGGAGTGAAATCATACAATCGAGCGGTTTGGTGATCTCTTTTCCCCACGCTTTTAAGCCTTCAGTTGCAAATATCTTGCGCCGAGGTTTTCTCCCCATGGCATCGCGTTTCGAGATACTTGTTAGAAGGAATCCAACCAGGTAGAAGATCCGCGGGTGAGTAGCTTCAAGGTGTATGGGGGGCCCAGTTGGGAAATCGATCTTCACAGAGATTAAATCTACAACCTAGGGAGATAACTATGGGGGTACCTTGATATTTCCATCTCCCGAGCATTCGAGAGCTTTTGCATCTAGGAGAGCGTGCAGATGGGAAAGTCGGGCGGATGATTCCGAGGAAATCCCAGCATGGACATAGGAGATGATGCTCAGAACCAGAGTATGTAGTGCCATCGCACATTCAAAGCGGTCTTCAAAATCGATGTACGTAGGTGACGTTGTAGGTGCAGTAGATACCGAAGGGGAGACGATTTCATAACGGAGTCCAAGTGCGTCTTCTGCCGTGCGAGATGCAGGTCCAGCGTCGGACCAAAATCCCCCTGAAATAAGAACCCTGAGGCGGAGAACATGTGACAGCAATGTGACACGGAAGTGCTGGCGCTGGGAGGAGGAATCCCGTAGTTTATCTACGAGCGTAAGGGCAGTGCGAAGTTCATTGAGGGAAAGGTGCTGTGAGATCATTTTCAGATAAGTAAGGTATTCTACTTGAGGGACATCTGGGAAAGGGGTTAAAGCCGCGAGTCTTTTGAGAAGGGTTACGGAGAACTTGGGTTTCTGCTGCCAAAGAGAAAATTGCGCATGAGCCAGGGTTATTTGGTATTTGTATTTTCGGAGTGAAGGGTGCTACGGATTATTAGCACTTGTATTCGAAGTGATGGACGCTTAGTCACCTGTTGGGCTAATATGCTCTACCAGGAGAGGGTCATGAGTATAAGTCATCACCCAGTAAGAAACATAACATACACCCTTAGTGATTGCTCTGTCAACCTGGAGGTAAATTAGGTCACCGCTAGGCCTAGAGTGGACATTCGATTATTCGTACCTCTGCTTCGATATTTCGAGCCCAGGCGTGGCGCTCGTGAGTGCTAGCAGACATCCGGCTACCTATCACCTGCAGGCCAACCTGTGCCAGGGTGGTCCATGCCCTGCATTCTATCTCAGGGGAGAGTGCTCTCATGAGAAGGCACCTCCGCAACGCCACCACGGATAAGCGTAGGCTTTCATCATGAAGCAGATGGTTTGGGGGAAGTATCAAAATGGCTGGCAAAGAGAGTAGAAGCAAGGGCAGTGGAAGAGGTCTGAAGGGTAAAACGGGCGTTTCTGGAGACAATGGGAGAGGAGTAAGGGGGGACGAATATGGGGGAGGTGCAAGTCCAGACACTGGTGTTGGCGTCGCGAGAAACCTGGGCCGCTTCGGAGGACGCACATCGAGATCTGGTTCCCGGGGGACCAGGTCTGCAGCCATATCGGAAGGAGAAATGGACGGGAGCGAACCGGCGAGGGCGCGTCAAGCACGACGACACTGGTACCGCGGCGCGATCGATTTTGGTTCGTCACGTGCAACCCAATTATGCCTCCCCGTCCGCGACCGAAGCCGAAGGTGCGCTCAGGAAACAACTCCCAACCTCTCAAGGAGACGCCCCCTTCTCGAGATGAAGAAGATTCCATCTTCATCAAGAGCGGAAACCTGACTACCGCAACTTGGAAGCAGATGAACCAGATACCCAGCGGTGTGTTTCCTCTGAATCGCAGGCCGTTCCCGTTTGACACTGAGCCAGTATATGAGTCATGCGAGGCCTATGATTCCGGCAATGACGAGGGCCCGCGAAAAGCTGCCAAAAAAATGGGCGGAAAGGCTTTGATCCCCGAGCAGTACCTGTCACATCCTTTATCAGATTTTGGGCCAGTTCTCAACAGCGTGTTCGCAGGGTAAAATCTCAGTTTGGTGAAGGGGCAACGCAGGCACTCTATATCGGCGATTCGGAGGAGGAATCTGTACCTCCTGTGCAGTCCAAATCTCCCTCAATGAGCTCAAAGCGACCCCGCAGCCGCTCAAGATCCATCACACCTCCCCCAGAACTCGCTCCAGAACAGGAAAGGAAGGCACGGAATTTAGTGAGGTAAGCACTTGAGTACTTAGCTTCAATTCCCTCCATTTATCCCGACAGGCAAGCTTTAGGCGTCTCCAACCGTCGTTCATTTTCCCCCAAATCCACGTATTTCGATCATATAAGAGCAGACGACACAGAGGCATTTGATCCAGAACTCGCGTCAATTGCCCTACGTTCTACAAAAGCCAGTATTTTGCTTCCTCCCAATACGGGAGAAGGTGATCTTCCTCACGAAGTCATTATCAATGTTCAGTGGAGATACCATCCATCGGAGAGGGGCCAAAATACACTCAGGTGGATGTTCCACGTCGACCGGGTATGTTTTCCCAAACGTGATTGTGGTTGCCTTTCTCATGTCTGCTAGTCAGACAACCTGCGCCGCATCTTCAAGGAAGTTGCAGATGTTATGAAGGTTCCACCCGATGACATTGTGCTTACACTCAAGGGCCACAAGGTATACCCATCAGTATCACCGGCAGCCTTAGGTGTATGGTCAGACGGAGAATTCGGTACATCTCTCGAAATTGCATATGATCCCCAATAACGCGCTCCCAGATGCCTGCCTCGGGGCAACTTATGAACTTCTTAAGGATAGTCGTTTGGGTGCGCCTTCTGGCTTGCACGCCGCCGTGGATGAAGGTGAGGAGAGTGGAGAAGAAAGTTCGGACACGGATAGTATTGCAGAAGCAGCAGAAGATACCTTCAAGCTCACAGTTCGCTCAGTGAAGACCCCGAAAGGCATTGTATTGACCGTCCGACCCCAGACAAAGTGCGGCGCGATACTCAAGGCCTACCTCAGAAAGGCCGGTCTCGCTAACGAATACCTGGAACGTGACATCGGCGCCAGAGGCCGGAATCGAGGGAGGCGAAGTGTTATAATTGCCTCCGGTCCACGGCTTGTTGTTGACGGGGATAAGCTCGACAACGAAGTTGAGATTAGGGAAGCGGACGTTGAGGATGGGGACATAATTGAGGTTAATGGCTTATAATCCGTGAGGTGCAGTATATGGTACAATGTGACACCTGGTTTTCCATTAGGGATTGATCAAGGGGGGGAAAAGTTCAACGTACCCAATCATTCCACGGCCACCCCAATTGCGCTGAGGTGTGAGCCGTATGGTTATTATTTGTTCATCTCTTGATATTGAGAGCAGAATAGGGCGCTATAGGAATTATGATCAGACAGGTAACAATAATTTATTAGAAAGAGAACATTTTCATTGCGCTCCATCTGCTGTGCAATAGGCTGGAGAGAGTCGCTGAGGTTGCCCGCTGTCAGCGAGCCAAATTCGATGATAAGATCCCCGGAACGCAGTCCCTTCGGTAGCATTAGTGCGAGGAGCGTACGACTGGGTGAGATTGGGGCTTACGGCTAATTGAGCGGGACTACGCGGAGCAACCGCATCAACCTTTGCAAAGGGAACTGGAGAGGGGGGAGGTGTTTTCTCATCGGTAGTAGCCTCCGCAGATCGGGAGGCGTGGATATGTTCTAAAGCCATCCCAATCTTGTCCAAGAGGGAGGACAGATCATTCCGCAAGCGAATGATCCTAACACGAGCGTGTCTGACCGCCCAGACGTCAATATCGGCACGGGGAAATCCATCCCCATCGGTGAGTGGTGAGACAAGGGTAGAGTTGTTTGCTCTAAGAATAGCGGCTTGGGATTCAATCTCGCCCTCGATGCTGTTCTTTGATGTAATCAGGGCATTGAAGTCATCAGCCGGGCTCTGTTTGGTTGGAGTGTTCATGATCAGTTACTAGAGCCTGAGTTGGTGAGAACAAACCAGTTGAGAGTCAATCATAGCCCTGAGGTACTCTACTAATTTTCCCTTTCCCACGATCTACTGACTGCACAAACCCTGCAATGGCAAATACTGAAATTGATGACCAGTAGGGAGATTACAGCTGAAACTTAACCTAAGTGGGGATTAAGTGTAGGAGGATGTTGTTGTACTCAAGAATGACTTAGAAAATGTGTAGGGGGGCTGGAGTCCTAAACAGAGGTAGGTCTAGAGGTATGCCAAAGTCTGCTCTTGGAGAGTAGACTGTCTAGTGTAAGTTTGCTAAAGATTATCTGGGCAATGTTGAGTTTGGTAGTGTTGTACATTATTATGAACTGGATCCCAAAGGGGTCCAGCAAGTAACTAAAAACTTGTAATAAGTAAAATTTGATAGTATCTTGTTCTAATTACTGGGGCAGACTCAGGGTATTTCCCTGCCCCCCATGGAATCCCTCAAAGATCCTAGATTTCAAGTGTGAGTGTGGGAATTCTGGAATCTGGGGACATAGAAATAAGGAGAGATAGGTGAGAGAGGATATCAGAGAGAGATCAGAGAGATGGGAGAGACAAAGGGAGTAGACAAGGAGGCCATGAGAGGCACAACAAGGGGGTTCAGCAATATTAATTCTGACTAGAGAAGTGCCAACTTTGTTGGCACAAACCTTGCTTGCAGCATTTTTTTGTAGATGATTTCCTCTATATATATCTATAGAAATTATAGATTTGAATGGAACAAGTATATTAGACAGGAGTGAAACATTTGCAGTGGGGGTGGTGCAGTCTCTGAGTGGTTCAATAATAGATAGTGTTCACACTGGGGGTAAGGGTGCATTTATCCAGAGTGTTTATCTCCTCTTCTCAACTCCTATTTTCTGGCACACATTCTGGTGTTGGTAATCAACAGCTACCCACCAAACTCACCTTTCATCTCCTATTCAGTATGCTCAGATCTGAACATAAGATGACTAGAGCCAAGTTGGAGTCTGAATGTTTAGAAGAGCTCCAGGAAGTATGAGTAGAGAAATAAGTAATATTAGTTCTGAGGTATCTAGGTGCAAGTGTAAGGAATATATATACTGTTGAAGGTGTGACTCTATGTCACATAATTTTCTGTTCTGTGACATCATTATTTTATTTGACATTTCCTTGACTTTAGAAAGTCACATGACCTGCTTCATAAGCCATCAAAATCTATTTTTAGCTCATCACATGACCTGAGGTCATGTGTTGGGTTTTGCTCTTTGTCTTTTTCCCCCATCTCCTGTAGTGACTTTAACATGGTCAGGGCCTCAGACAAATCAGGAACAGAAGAAGAATGATGGAAGGAGTTCTGAGCATGAAGACATCAAATGTTAATAAAAAAGGGGAAGTCAGTGCTGCCAGCTGATGCCAAGTCTCACAGCTGTCAATTCTGACAGGCCCTTATGGACCTTGCCCCTGCTCCTACTACTAGCTTTTTCTCACACTTCTGGGCTTGGGTACAGGCCACACTCGTGCTTACCCAACTCTATCTCATTAGAGAGAGTGTTGGAGGACATGGTGGGGGAAGAAAGCTAAGTTATATTGATGTGATCAATACTACTATATACTACAGAAAATTTCCCACAGTCACATGATAATTTCACATGACTGGCTGACACAGCTACATTCAACAGTCACAAGTTACATGGTCAGTAGCTATTTATAGGTCACATGTGATCGTGGCAACTTACTTTCCCACGGTCTGAAAATGTATATAACCCTCTTCCTGCTTGAACCACCACCATCCCTCTGATAGGGTAGAGTGACTGTGTGTCTCAGTTAAGTTAGCTTCCTCTCCAGCTGCTAGCCTTATTGCCTAACTAGGATCCCTTCTAACCATATTTGGACACCTATTCCCCACCTCTGGTTGAGTCCCATCTCCCAAGTTTAAGGTACTGTCAGGATTGCTGGATTGCTGGGCTGGAGAATGGACTACACAAGTCATGGGGTTGCCTACACAAGGCCCTTCAGGTCCGATTTGTCAGCAACTACCTTTATATCGCTCGCTGTCCACACAGGATCAGCAAAGGTGAGAATAAGAGATCACTGGTCTCTGTTCAGCAGGCTACACAAGCAAGTGGTCGTTGAGATCCAAGTGATTACAAATCTGGGGAGCAACAGCAAGGGGGACGAGTCATACTATTTATACTACTTGGGCTGTTGTGCACAGACCATGTTTTGTACATGTTTGGTATTGTCAGGGCCACTCTTGCCCTAGCTCTAACAATGCGGCTCTATATGGTATGGGTGTCCCACACTAGGCCTCTGACTACAGCAATGAGGATAGCTACACCATCTCTGCTCAAACGGATAACTGATCAATC
>Ga0307510_10000617_pt1 | contig 36083 bp, 47 predicted proteins | sample 12_EM_MG_FD_207224 | JGI IMG/M metagenome (GOLD analysis project Ga0307510, IMG submission 207224) | Populus trichocarpa ectomycorrhiza microbial communities from riparian zone in the Pacific Northwest, United States - 12_EM | ecosystem: Host-associated > Plants > Roots > Unclassified | place...
TATAGAAATGCAAGGGTTTATATACATGTGGGATGGCTGTATGACTCGAGCCTAATGCTACAGGTACCTGTCCTAGTAACAAGTCATGGCTCAAAAAGATGGAGTCATATACTGCAGAACTGACTTGTGCATGAAGGTAATAAGGAGGGAGTCAGTATGAGTTGTAAAGAAGGGGTTATACAAGAAAGAAATGGTAAGCGGGCTGAGAATCCAGAAGCAAAGCTAAGGTAAGTGAATAAAGACAAGTCAGGGGTAAGGGAAAGAGTCATGTGAGGTCATATGGGGAGCATCAGGTGATGCGCAGGTGACTAGAGAGCAGATGATGTAGGACAGGTGACTTTTGAGGAGCAGGTAACTGGAATGGCATGTGACTGCTCATGTGTGTGGTCAGGTGACTAGTCAGGTGATTGGTCATGTGATCAAGATGGATGGGTGGTTGGTTACATGATGGGAAATGTTATGATCCTGGGCCCTACCACCAATTTTCTTTTATTTTTCCACCATTTATTTCTGCGCTCTCAGTCACTCATTCCCCACTTGTTCCCTTACGCGCCACTCAGACCGCCACCAGATCACCTGACAAGTCACCTGATGGACCACCTGACCATTCCGCACTCAGATATCACATGCCATCACTCCGCAGTCCACAGCACTCCGCAGTATCATCATTTAACCCATTATGGATTGCCAGCTCATTGCCACATCATGATAGACTGCCAGCTCATGATGGAGCTATACTTAGAACTGCCAGCTCATGATGAACCTTACTATACATGACAGTATTATTCTGTGACTCCTGTGACCCGTTACTTCTCACTTGTATATAAGTGCTTGTACTTTTAGCAGTTAGGCCCTAAGCCTAACTTGGTTTTCAATCCAAGACTTGTAGCTTCCACCTAGGACTCTCAGAGTCAAACAGCCCGAACCTTCAGTCGCTTCAAAACCCCCTTTGAAGCTCTCCCCTTCTACCTCTATCAGAACACTCAGGAGTCGCCCTTATCATCGGAGACTCACTTGTTATACTGTGTAGCCAACCGGTACCACGCTACTCACATGATCATTGCCTTAGAAGGACAACCCACTAAGCAATCCCAGTCGTCGCCAAACCAACCCACACACATTGCATCTTTAAGGCCCTTGGACCTTAACAGGAAAGGTTTAGAAAAGCAGGTGGAAAATGCAAAATGTAGCCTGCATAAGCCCAAGAATGTAACAATCTAGAAGTGAAGAGTACTCTATAGGGCTGGGAGCTGCCAGTGTGCAGGGCACTGGGCTTATGTGGCAACTTCTGAAGAAGAAGGGGGGAGGGGGACTACAAGTTGGATATGGATAAGGTTTGATAGGAGGGGGGGTGGCAGCAAGGGACTTACACAGCATAGCTGCCCTACAGCCAAGGTGGGTCCAAAGTGGGCCCAAAAAGAGGGGATGGCAAGGTTGTAAAGCCTGTGAAGGTGGGCCAAGCCAGAGAGGAGGGGTAGAGAGGTGGGGGAGAGAAGAGGGCCCTAGAGGCAGTGCTGTCCCAAGAGGGACACCTTTGAACACTGTTCTTCAGTCTTCAGTAAAGGGTGGGTGGCACCAAAGAGGGGTCCAAGGGAGGGGGGTCACAAGGGGGTATAAGCTCCAAGGGCTACTAGCCTGGTATGAATCCTGGAGTGCCAGCCAAGACACTTGGGTCCAAGCCAAGTAGGAGAAGGAGAGGAGGGGGAGAGGGGAGGGGTGCCTGAAGGCAAGGTGCCCACAATTGCAGGCAAGGTAGGGCTGGGGGATGACAGCCTTGGGACCTCCAAGGAGGGATCCAATCTACAACTCACAGGGCATATCAAGGCTAGCTGTGGTACAACCTAGCAATGAAGTGGCATTATTTCAGCCATCCAAAAGACTAGCAAGGGAGGGGACACCAGAGCCTACTAGGGGATGGTGGTGGTAAGAGGACAAGAAGGGATGTTCTCAAATGGTCAAGGATATATGAAGTTTCTTAGGTTTCTGCAACTTCTATAGAGCCTTTATTAAGAACTTCTTGGATATTGCTCACCCCCTCAATGATCTTACTTGCAAAAATGAGCAATTCATCTGGTCTGAAGTGTATAACAATGCCTTCCCATTGCCTTTTACTCTAGAAGCCTCCTTCCCACAGAAAAGAACTATGATGTATATGATAAAGAACATGCTGGAGTGATCTTTGGATTTAAATGTGGCTGCCCATTGTTCTTAGGGGCCACACATGCCATTTGTGTTCACACTGATCACAAGGATCTCCAGTACTTCTGCAACCCTAGGGAGATCACAGGTAGACAGGTGTGTTGGATTGAAATCCTACAGGACTTTGACTACATATTGGAACACATTCCCTGGGTCAACAAATACCATTGCTAATTTGTTGTCACAAAGAAAGGACCTTAACAAGGGGGTGGATTCTAATGAACCACATGTTCTACTCCCTGACCACCTCTTCACTCCAACAAATCCTATCAAGGTACACAAAAATTTCCTTGAAGACAACCCAGACCTTAGACATAACATTCTCCAAACCCTCCACAACTCTCCAGCTGCAGGACACCCCAGCATTTCTAATACCTGGGAATTAGTTTGAGAACAATATGAAGGCCCTAGACTCCAAGAATTCATAGAACAATATGTCAAAGGATGTGCATGATACCAAGAGTCCAAAACCAATGTGTATCAATCAAAAGCACCCTTACAACATTTTTTTTTTTTTTTTTTGAATTAGAAGTTTATTGTCCACTGCTTATGCAACAAGACATGGTAGTACTATGTAACTAATTACCATCAATAACTAGCGACAAGCACCACTTGCTAACCCAGGAGTGTAATAGTAACAGAATGTCCGGCAAAACGGGGGAAAAATAAAACAAAGAGCGCATGCGCCCCTAGGTGGGAAAACAAGAGGGCACACCCAGAAGTCCCGCTGACTGAGAATACGGAGGGGGGAAAACAGGGGAAGAGGGGGGGGGTGTAATGAACATAAGGCGGGGCGACGGCTAGCAGCGCCGCCCCATAGGGGGGTCTAGGTCCCTATATATACGGAACATAAAATTAGCGGAAGGAGTGAACGCAGCGACTACCTGAGTCCTGTTGGGCGCTCTGTACCCAGTACGCATGACCTAGGCCGCCTGGCTGCTATACCTAGACAGCTGGAAGGATGGGGCAACAAGGCTGAGTAAGGGGGAGCGACGCCCACTAGGGGAAGCTGCTTTGCGGGCCGGGGGCCGCGGATTGATGCCAAGATGGGGCATCAGTGCCAGGAGGCACTACAGGCCAGCGAGAGGTGGAGGTGGAGGGGGGGGAAGACGGAAGGCGCAGGGGATGGGGCACCTCAGAAAGGGGGGGGGGAAAAGCGAAAAACCGCAGGCCGCAGCTGGAGACCCTCAAGCCCAGACGCCATATGAATCTGGGCGAAGGTCCCACAGCTCCCATGCCCATGCCCATGAGGGGTGGGCAGAGGGGAGGGGTCAACAGAGATGAAAAGGGCTTACATGCATGAGAAGCCCGTTTGTGATGGGGTCCCATTGATCACAATGCCTGTGTGCCCAAAGGCAAGGTGCTGTGTGAAGCTGGTAAAGGGTCACAGAGGGCAAGGGGTGCCATGAGAAACCTGGCAAATGGGCAGGGTCCCAGAGGGTGGGGGGGATGGGAAGGGGAGGTCCCAGAGCTGGGGGTGGCATGTCTGAGGCGGCGGGAGACAGAGGCTGGGGGGTAGTTGATGGCTGTATACCTAGTATGTGGGTGGGCTGTACCTTTTGAAGAACTGGCTGTGGCCAGCAGGGCGATCCCAAGCCGCCAGGGCGGCAGCCGATGACGAAGGGGTGGGGGTGTCGACAGTGGTGCCGAGTAATAGACCAAGGGTCGTTGACGGGGTGTCAGTCAGCGAAGTCTGGGGTTTGAGGCCCAAGAGTTACCAGCTGGCGAACCCCCCTGGTGGGCGACGCTAGGTCAAGCCTGGTCCCGAGCGTGGTCGCTTTAGGGACACAAACCAGGAGGGAAGAGGGGGGGAGGGAGAGACAAGGGGAGTGTCGTCTATGGCCCAAAAGAAAGTAAGACACCAGCCCCACTAGGGGGATGGTGGTGGTAAGAGAGAAAGAAGATGCCCTTACAACATTTCAACATACCTGTTGTTGTGTTTATTTACTTAGTTTGATGTGCTGAGGCGTCGCCTTAGCCCTAGTTTTGTGGCAGAACGACACACCACAACCCCTTTCCTTATTTAGCAAAGTTGTGGCTTAGTCAGGTTGATATTTGCTGCAGTGGAGCAGATTTTTCCCTTAGTCTTAATCCCTCCATTGCAGGTATGTTTACATTGTTTCTCTATAATAAAATACAGTCTTAATCCCTCCATTGCAGTCCCCTTGGTCCTCTGTGACTCAAGGGCCCTTTACAGGTCGGATTTTAACAGGTTATGGGCCCTGGCCCGCGCTCTCTTTAAGCCCATCGCGTCATCACATTCCCTCCTACGCTCTCAATCATTTGCACGTGCCTTCCTTCATTCCTTCCTTCAAAATCCTCTATTCTTCTTCCAACTCCTCTTATCTCGCTCTTTTCACCTCTATCCATCGCTATGGCCTCATCCAAGGACCCCGCCTCTATCTCCTCGATCTCGCCGCTTACCAGCACGAATTACTGCCTCTGGGCTGACAATATGAAGTCCTGGCTTCAACTCAATGGCCTATGGCGCCTCGTTTCGGGCCAGGAGAAGAAACCAGCTGCCAAACCCGAAATCAAGGACCCCAAGGGTGCTGTGGTGTCTAAGGCGGAGGCAGAGCAACAGGGGGTGGGAGGGATGTCCACTGGAAGTGGGGCTGGGCTAATCGCAGTAGAAGGGGTGGGGCCAATGAAACTAAGGAAACCGTTGATGGCCGTGTCAAGGCCAAGGGATCAAACGGTTGCGACGTCAGGAGCCGACGCCGCCCAGAGGGCCATAGAGGATGCCAAGAGCATCTTGAAAGCGGTGGGGAAGGGAAGCTCCAAGATGCTAGCGAGCAAAAGAGAGACATTGCTGTTGTCGATGCCCTCTGTGGAGATGTTGAGAGGGATAGAAGGTGCAGGAGATGGGGAAGGAGGAATCAATGGGTCAGTAAAGGGGTAGCCAGGACTGCCGCCTTCGAGAAAAGGCTCCCAAGTGACTTCGCTGCAACTGTAGCCGCCAGCAATGATGATGGAGGGTAGCAGCTCACGGGGACTGGTCCCCAGGCAGAGACCCAAGGTGTCGATAAACCAACCATAAGGAGCTGGCCGGCGAGGGCCAGGGGGAGGTGAATGCGAAGGATATTCTGAACAACTGAAATCCATGATGGTGGTAGAGGAAAGAGAAAGGATGGTCACCTCTAGTCACGTCCTCATTGCAATTACCCCTTATCGTCTCGATAACACCCAATTGTACTACCCCCCTGTTACCAAAGAACCCCCTTACAGAGAACGAACCAATAACCAACAAACCAACTCCACCAGAGTGGGAAAGAATCCAATCACTACCAGTTACAGGAAAGCGAAAGGAACTCTCACCCGAATCGGAATCCTCACCCCCTGTGGCGTCATCATCATGGCTACCACAAATCCCACCCATCTGAACCACTCCATTACCCAAACATCCCCTTACAGAAGACAAACCATTGGTCAATAGGGAAGGACCACCTAGTTGGTCAAGTTCACAACCTTCATCCCTTACAGGGAAACGACAGGAATCACCACAACACATCTCAATGCTGTTCAAATGTGAGTGAAGTGAACCACCCACAGAACGATCAATGAGTCCTGAAGAACACCCTACTCCTCCAGATTCCCCTAAAACTATGGCTGTATTGACACCCTCTAGCTTTGGATTCACTGGACTCTATGGGACTCCAGTTCAAACAATCACTAAGGTTGGCAACAACATGGAAGAAGGTGAAACATCCAATTCATCAATGGAGGAAGGAGAAATCACAGATACAAGACAATCCACTCTGGATAGCATGGACATTGGGATACCTTGCGTACCCTCCAACTGGTTGCACCCCTCTTCACCCTAGGTCATGTGGTAATGACCACTCTAGGAAGGGCATCATGTTATGATCCTGGGCCCTATTTTTCATTTTTCTGCCTTTCCCATCTGCTCGTTTTGCACCCTTGGTCACTTGTTTCCCACTTGTTCCCTTATGCGCCACTCAGACTGCCACCTAATCACCTGACAAGGCACCTGATGAGTCACTTGACCATTCCACAGTCAATTATCACATGCCATCACTCCACAGTCCGCAGCACTCCACAGTATCATCATCTAACCCATTATGGACTGCCAACTCATGATGTGCTATCTATAGAGTGCCAGCTCATGATGGAGCTATACTTAGATTGCCAGCTCATTGCCAGCTCATGATGAACCTTACTATATATGACCCTATTATTCTGTGACTCCTGTGACCCGTTACATTCTACTTGTATATAAGTGCCTGTACTTTTGGTAGTTAGGCCCTAAGCCTAACTTGGTTTTCAATCCAAGACTTGTAGCTTCCACCCAGGACTCTCAGAGTCAAACAGCCCGAACCCTCAGTCACTTCAAAGCCCCCTTGAAGCTCTCCCCTCTCATCTTCTATCAGAACACTCAGAAGTTGCCCTTATCATCAGGGACTTACTTATTATAACTGTGTAGCCAACTGGTACTGTGCTACTCATGTGATCATTGCCTCAGGAGGACAACCCACTGAGCAATCCCAGTCATCGCCAAACCAACCCATGTATGTTGTGTCTTTAAGGCCCTTGGACCTTAACAGGGGGAGGTGCCAGCTATGGGCAATGAGGCAGAAGGGGTGATTGACTGGTAACTGCCTTCATGACTGGTATGTTGTCATATGGGCGCTGAAGAGGGACTAGTGGGCGATAGGGAGTACTTGTAGGACACAGGACTGTTGCTACAACTGAGCCATCTCTGCCATGGCTCAATGGGCGACTCTTGGGGGGACAAGGTCTTCGTATGACCTTCAGGGGTGTCTGGTTCATAGTGGGTGGCTGGTTCTGGCTCTAAGGGCGGCGTGTCCTCCATGGGACTGTCTGGATCTTCCAATGGGTTCTATGCTGGGGGTGGCTCTTGGTATGTCTCCATTGAGGAGTATTCCTGTTGGTGGATGTTCCATGGGACAGGGATGAGGGGCTTGACTGGTGGCTGATCAAGGGGTGATGATGTGATGGATGGTTCACTGGGCAGTAGTAGTGGCAGGTTCTCTAGGGATGGTAGGTTCAATGGTAATGGTTGCTTGGCCATAGGTGGAGGTTTAGACAGGGTAATGAGGAGGGGATCCAATGGTGAAGAGAAAAATGGGGGTGGATTGTAATACTTCTGGCCTGTTTTAGACTGTAGGGCATTTTGATCAGTAGGCAGATATGCCCTGTGCCATCTCCATAGCCCTCTGATTGGTGCATGTATACATGCTCTTTGAGCTTACCATTTAGGTATGCTCCTTTCACATCGATCTGTTGGACAAATAATTTCTTTGTTGGGGCAATGGCAAGTATCACTCTTATGGTTTCTAGGTGTACAACTGGTGAGTGTGTTTCCACATTGTTACGATCCTGGGCCCTACCACTAATTTTCTCTCATTTTCCGCCATTTTATTCTGCGCTCTCAGTCACTCATTCCCCACTCGTTCTCTTACGCGCCGCTCAGACCGCCACCAAATCACCTGACAAGTCACCTGATGGATCACCTGACCATTCCGCAGTCGACTATCACATGCCATCACTCTGCAGTCCACAGCACTCCGCAGCATCACCATTTAACCCATTATGGATTGCCAGCTCATTGCCACGTCATGATGGACCGCCAGCTCATGATGGAGCTATACTTAGAACTGCCAGCTCATGATGAACCTTACTATATGTGACAGTATTATTCTGTGACTCCTGTGACCTGTTACTTCTCACTTGTATATAAGCGCTCGTACTTTTAGTAGTTAGGCCCTAAGCCTAACTTGGTTTTCAATCCAAGACTTGTAGCTTCCACCCAGGACTCTTAGAGTCAATAGCCTGAACCCTCAGTCGCTTCAAAACCCCTTTTGAAGCTCTCCCCTCTACTTCTATCAGAACACTTAGGAGTCGCCCTTATCATCGGGGACTTACTTGTTATAACTGAGTAGCCAACTGGTACCGCGCTACTCACGTGATCATTGCCTCAGGAGGACAACCCACTGAGCAATCCCAGTCGTCGCCAAACCAACTCACGCACGTCACATCTTTAAGGCCCTTGGACCTTAACACAAGTTAGGCTTTCCTATGAGCTCTTGGAACACAGAGCTGTTACCACCGTGACGACCATTCAGACATACACACTCAGCAACGAGTTTACACAAATCTTCAGGAGACAACAGGACGATCTCCCAGAACACGTTAAAGTCAACATATACTTTGACGATCAAGGACCAGGACATCCGAACACCGGATACTACCTTGATACCCAGAGAAAACAACACACGCCTATCGAATTTATTGAGGCCAACGGCACTTATCATTGGGTTAGACTCCGCCAAACAAACAACCAGTGGGAAACCAATCAAAGAGGCATATACACAGGCCCAGATGTTGGCTGGTGGATCATATCAGACCCTCAGCATCCCAACCACAGCATTTACCAACAAGAGGCCAGCGTCCCTCTTACTATCGCAGCAGTTACCACAGCACTTCAGCAGCTTCCTACTCGCCCCAACACCCCAGATCATCCAACCGCAATGGAAGGACAACAGGAAGAAATTAACATTGCTACTGGGCAAGCCCAACAAGAAGCACAGAGGATCAACATTGTCACTAGTCCCTCTAACGGCGCACTCAAAGGAAACCCCCCATTCATATTCAATGGAGACAGAAACAAGACTACCAAGTTCCAACTCAATTGGGACCTATGGCACGCAGTCAACCGAAACAATGACACCATGAAGAAACCCTTCTCCAGAATTGTCACCATGCTCAGCTACATGGACAGCAACTGTGTAGATGCCTGGAAAGGAGAGCAACTCCTGAAACTCAAAGAAGCACTAGAAAGCAGAACCTCAGAAACAGACGAAGATCTCTGGACCGATTTTACAGAAAGGTTCAGGGATGCCTTTACCAACCAGAACCGCCGATCCGAAGCTTATCAGGAGCTATGCAAACTCAAGCAAGGAGACAGTCTTGATGACTTCTTTGCCAAATTCAAGCAACTTGCCTTTGAAGCAGGTGTTCCCCTAGATGACAAGGGAACTATAGAAACCCTCAAGCACACTATGACTCAAGGACTCACTAGCACTATAATTAATTCCCCTACCTTTGACCCTACCGCTAAAGTCCCCTGGACTTTCAAAGAATGGGAAGAACAGGCCTGCAAATCCCATCTCAAATGGAAGGCGGCAGCCAAGTTCACCCAAAGACGTCAGGGACTCTTCCAAGCATTCAAACTGGCCCCTAGGCAGGTCAATAATCCAGGAAGAGGCGGTTATGGAAGAAACAACAACTGGAGGAACAAGAACGACCGATGCACCACCTCTCAAGGAGGATATCATATGGACGTCGATGCTACAGTCACCTCAGACATCAACGCCACCGCTGGCAGAGGACAACAGCACTCTGAAGCCAAGAAAGCAGAACTTATGAGAAACAACTTGTGCTTCTACTGCGAAGTCAAGGGACACCAAGCCAAGGATTGTCGCAAGAAACAAGCTGACCGCAGTAACTTCAGCGGTCGCTCCAACAATACTAGGGAATCCACTAGGGTTCATGCCGCACCCATTATGCCAGACTTCGGCAACCTCGACAGCCTTGCCAAATACATGAAGGAAAACATGGACTCCTTTGATGAAGAGACTAAGCTGGACTTCATTGGAAGGCTTATGCCACAGGATTTTCCCAAGGCCCGAAACTAGCTGCCTTAGTTAGGGCTTTCTGACTCGATAGTGTGTTTGTAAATAAATCAAATTCAATACAACTCAAAGTTCCAATCACACACTATCGAGGGATGGCAGAAGAAACAATCTTGCTCGACACTGGAGCAACAGAAAACTTTATCGACCAGACTACTATCGACAAACTCCGCTTAGGAACCAAGAGACTCCCTTACTCATGGGCAGTATACAACGTCGATGGAACTATGAACCAAGCTGGGACTATCACTAGAGCTTGCGACCTACTTGTCACTCAGGGAAACAAGAAAGAACGAACAAGATTCTATGTCACGAATCTAGGTTGCGATCGGATGCTCTTTGGCTACCCCTGGTTCAAGAAATTCAACCCAGACATCGATTGGGAGAAAAGCGAACTCAAGGGACCAAAAGTCCAAATCGAAACCCTGCTCCACGGCACCCTTCAACGTGCAAAGACATGGCTCAAACAGAAGAACCAAGGAAACGAAGACCTCATCCTTGAGGCACAAGAGTGCGCTCTATGGTCGGGAGTAACTCCCTCAGAAATGAGGGAAGGCCTGGTAGAAGTCAACCGCACACACACAGCAGTAGAAATGGCCCATAAGTACGCATCGGAACATGGGAAGGAGGAAGTCACCCTCCTGGAAGAATTCAAACGTCATACGGCACTATTTTCGGATGAAGAGGCAAACAAGTTCCTGCCAACTTGCGGAGACGGAGACCACAAAATCGTACTCATGGACACCGCCCCTACTCGCTTCAACTGCAAAGTCTACCCACTCTCAAGAGATGAGCAGGAAGCAGAGAACAAAATTCATCGACAAAAATCTGGAAAAAGGCTACATTGCACCATCGGACTCCCCCTACAGCTTCTCCACCTTCATGGTCCCTAAGAAAGACTTGAAGGAAAAGAGATATATCATCAACTATCGCCCCCTCAATGCAGTCACCCAGAAGGACGTCACCCCACTCCCTAATCTCAAACAGTGCATCGAAAACTTGCAAGGAATGGAACTATTCAGCAAGTTCAACATCCGCTGGGGCTACAACAATATCCACATACGGGAAGGCGATCAATGGAAGGCTGCATTCAAAACACGTCAGGGACTATTCGAACCCAAAGTCATGTTCTTTGGGATGAGTAACTCACCAGCCAGCTTCCAACAATTCATGAACGGTATTCTCAAGGAACTATACGAATACTTCGAGAAGAAAGGCATACACAACATACGGCGCATCCTCCAGAATTACATGGACGACTGTGGTATAGGCACCCTCCTCAAGGACTTCAAATTACACGTCGAAATCATTCATTTCCTATTCGACCTACTTGCACGTCATGGCCTACACCTCAAGCTATCAAAATCTGTCTTCATGCAGCCACAAATGGACTTCTTAGGTGTCTGGATCTCCAAGGAAGGAGCCACTGTCGACCCAGCCAAAGTTGCCAGACTTAGGGATTACCCACGTGTACTCAAAGACAAACGACAAGTCCACGGGTTCCTAGGAGTAGCCAGATGCATGTTCTGCCCCAACTTTAGTATCATCGCCGCACCTCTTACAGCACTTACCGGAAAAGACGTACCATTCGAATGGGGACCCAAGCAAATCGAGGCCCAAGACAAACTTATCACCCTAATCACTAGTGCACCCATCCTGGCCAGACCCAACCCAGACAGACAATTCGAACTCGAAACCGACGCTTCACAAGTCGGTACAGGAGCAATACTCTACCAATGGGACCCCCCTGTTACCAAATCAGATGGCACCCAGAAACCAGGACCACGACAACTGGTGGGATTCCACTCCCAAAAATTCACACAAACCAAGCAAAACTACCCCATTTACAACCGCGAATTCCTTGGAGTCATGAGAGGACTTCGCTGCTGGTCCCATTTGCTCAAAGGAACAACAATTCCCGTCTTGGTGTATACTGACCACACAAACCTTAGGTATTACAGAGAGCCCCGCAAAATTGGGCCACACGTTGCTGGTTACTTACCAGAATGCGAGCAATATAACATCCTACTGGAGTACAAACCTGGGGCTACTAATCGAGCAGACGCACTATCTAGGCGACCCGACTATGAAGGACCAAACAAAATTAACGAAGACGTCACTGTATGGCTGGACCAATACTTCTGTGACCAGCACACTTCAATCCGCGTATTTGACATGGACAGCATAGGAGACAATCTAGACTCAAGAATCAAGCTAGCGCAATATCAACACCAGAAAACACTCAAACAATGGGCACCAACTCACAACCTATCCTTACTGGACGGCACTCACTGGCACCACGGAACAGCACTTGTTGTTGTGGCAGACAATGACCTTAGGAGGGGAGTAACATCCCTTTTTCATGACCACAAAACCACTGGACACGCCGGAATTACCAAAACCCTCCAACTTATTGCACCCTACTACTGGTGGCCTGGAATGAAAATCTTCGTAACTGAGTATATCAAAGGCTGCGCTACTTGCCAAATGACTAAAGTCAACACTCACCCTGCTCATCCCCCTATGTTCCCTATCACCCCAACTGAAAATGCTTGTCCTTTTGAAACTGTCACCATGGACTTCATCACCAAACTACCCCTATCAGGAGGATACAATACCATCCTCACCATCACCAACACAGATTGCTCAAAAGCATCTGTCTTTATCCCCTGTAATGAAGCAATCGACTCTGAAGGAGTTGCTCTACTCTACCTGAACAATGTTATCCCTCACTACGGCATACCTCACAAAATAATCTCAGACCGTGACGTCCGCTTTGTATCCAAATTCTCAACGGAGCTATGTCGCATCCTGAACATCCGCCAAAACATCAGCACAGCTTATTACCCTCAGACAGATGGAGCCAGCGAACAAACCAACCAAACCCTTGAACAGTACCTTCGAGTATTCTGTGGCACTCAGCAGAACAACTGGCACACTTGGTTACCTCTCGCGCTCAGTATACTAAGAACTCCTGGCCCTCTGCTATGACCAAGAAAACACCATTCAACCTACTCATCGGCTACACCCCGCAAATACATCAACCCACCAGAAAGACAGACATCCCATCCCTTGAACAACAACTCTCAGCTATTGATGAAGCCAGGAAAGCCGCCCAAGAGGCACAACGTAAAGTGCAAGAATCCTGGATCAAAGAACGTCCACGCCATTCACCATTCCCCACCAAATCCAAAGTCTGGTTAGAAGGAACAAACCTACGACTCCCAAGTAACATCACACCCAAGTTATCACCAAGGAGATACAGACCTTTCGAGGTAGTCTCCCAAATATCCAAAGTTGCATACAAAATCAAATTACCCCCTACTTGGAAGATCCATGACGTCTTCCATGCATCACTACTCACGCCATACAAAGAAACCAATTAACATGGACCCAATTTCCTGGAACCGCCACCTGACATTCTAGAAGGCGAACCAGAATGGGAAGTCGAGCAAATACTCAAAGAACAACTATTCAGTTGATGGAAGAAGAAGCAATATCTTGTACGCTGGAAAGGATACTTGCCAGCTTACGATTCCTGGGTTAACTCCGAGGATCTCCATACTCCGGATCTACTAGCGGACTTTGAAAGTCAACCAAGCAGTATAAGAACCCTTGGAATCTCAGACGACCTTCTCTATCCCCAACCCCCATGTCTTTCGTCCACCATGAACTCCCCAGCTTAGGATTCGCCACATCTACCATCTTCACCTTGGGCACTGATGATGGAATCATCCTCATCCGCATGCATACTGACAATAATCAACTCCACTTCTTTGGAACCTTCGTTTGGCAAGGACACTTTGACGTCGGCTACCACTGGACCACTTGGCAACCTAGAGAAAACTTCAACGCCATCGACATCAACCATAAAGCAATCGTGGTCCCAGTTAATAACGAAAATCCTATCCTCAGGACCCACGTCAATTTCGAAAGATTTCCATTCGCTCCCCATCCCCCTCGATATCAACCCCGACCTGCAACCCCTTTCAACATTGTCATCCCCACTAGTACTACTAGCGGAAGCAGCAGCAATGAAACAACCATTACCCCCACAGAAACGGAAAACATTCCACTTCACGTCACCAATCCCGACCCCTCTACTCCCATCGAAGAAACAGAAGACGATAACCAGTCCGAACAGTACACCGATACCAGACTCCTCCCCTCAGACCACCTCCTCCATATCGCTCAAGAAGAAGCGTGAGGAATGCATCAAGGACATGGTCCGACTTAGCGACAAGTGGACCCTCCTTAACAATCGATTCAAGGACACCTCAGTCGCTAGGATGTTCAGAAAGAAAGATAGCAATACCACCCTTTACCTTTTTTTTTTTTTTTTTTGAATTCATATTTATTGTCCTTAGCGCGAACTACCAGACAAACGTACGCTACGAAAACTAAATACTCTGTGCGAAAACCTAAGAACTACCGTAGACGTCCTGACTCAGCCGCGCTAATCCTCAACGCGCGCGCGCTCTCTATGGTCCGGCCTGCTGGAGGTGCCGATTGCCACCCGTCGATTGCACCTATTATTCGCACCTGGTGCGGACGACAGGAGACGGGGGTGCGGACCCGGGTAGCCGAAGGGGAGGGGAAGTAAGAAGCCTGTGGGGCGTACTCAAGGAAGGGAGGGTGGGGAGGGGGGAAAATGCTGAAGCACATGATTAGGGGTTGGTGGACGATTGGGGTATGCGGGTCAGGGGTGCGAAAGGCGGGGGTAGAGGGGAGGGCGACCAGCCGGGATCTAAAACATCCGGCCAACTCACGCAATAGGGTCTTGTCCAACCAGGGGGGGCGCCGCCATAACGGCAGAGGGGCCGGCGCGGGAACCGCGCTTCGTGCCCCGGCGCTTCTTGGGCCTGGCGGAGGGGGGAGAGGAGGTAGGGGCCCGCTTCGATTGAGAATCCAAAGCGGCAGCGATGTCCGTAATCGCTGACGTGTCGCCGTCCTGAAGGAGGGCAGTGGACTGAATCGCAGCAAGCTGCGAGACGGAGACGGGAAGGGGGGCAGAGGGTCGGCTCGATCCAGCAACGCTTTCGCGCGTGGACCGGGCGTTCCGTGCCTTCTTCGCAAACTCCGCCGCCTCACGTTTGGCAGGGGAAGGGGGGGGATAGCGCCAGCGAGAAACGCGGCACTGAGATCCGAAGGCGTACACGTTACGTGCACGGATAAGGGAAGGGCCGATCGAGCCATCTGGGTCTTCGAAAGAGAAGGCTAGGCTGGATTGGGACCCAGGGTGGTAAAGGGAAGGCCGGCGCACCCAGGAGGGCAGCTGGCAAACCTTGAGGTGGCATAGGGAAGGGTTGTTGGCGATAAGCTCCTGCCAACACGCGGCAGGAGAATGTGCGGTGGGGCATCCCTCAGAGACGCCAGTAGGTACCAAGCTAATCAGCACCTTACCCCACTTGACATTGAGGCGGGAAGAAATCGCGGGGTCCTCTGGCAGGACCTGGGAGACGGCAGACGTGAGGACATGTGAGGTGGCGAAGAGTGTGTCGCGGGAGACGCCAGGGCCTGCGAACACGACCAAGTTCCCCTTGGGCGTCCACTTTGCAGCGGAAACCCGAACATTGGCGTGGACAGGGTCGGCGGAGAGCGCGGCATTGCAAGCGTTGACTAGAACCGGCGGCGCAAGAGCTGCCTTGGCGCGGAGAGTCGACGAGAGCGTGTGATGGGTGAGGCTCAGCACGAGGCTGGGCCGGGCAGGGGGGGGAGCTTCATGGCTTCGGAGCCGAGCTAAGTCAGCTTTTGGGCCAAGGGGGGGTTTAGGGGGGCGTGGAGCGGTCGCGGCTTTCGCGGCGACTTCGGCAAAGGATGCCCGCTTATCCTTCCTCGTCTGGGCGACGCTAGGTCAAGCCCGGCCCCGAGCGTGGTCGCTTACGGGGGCACAAGACGGAGGGGGGACAGGGGGGGCAGGGAGTGGGGAGGGGACGACAGGGTTGGGCGCCAGAATCTCAGGGGCCGCTGGAGGCTCCAGAGCTCGCATCTTGCCCTTTTCCAAGGGGCGAGGCGTCGGAGTGCGAATCAAGGAAGATTCGTCCGGGGTTTCACCGGGTGCCATAACGGCGTCTTCGTCGTCAGGAAGGGGAGAGGGAAGGAGTGGGTCAGAGAAGCGGGGGGTGGGAGGGATATCGATGGGAAGTCGAGGTGGGCTGATCACAGTAGGAGGGTTGGGGCCAATGAAGCTAAGGAAACCGTCGATGGCGTTGTCAAGGCCAAGGGAGCGAACGGTTGCAGCGTCAGGAGCCGACGCTGCCCAGAGGGCCATAGAGGACGCAAGAAGCATCTTGAAAGCAGTGGGGAAGGGGAGCTCGGCAATACTCGCGAGCAGAAGAGAGACATCACTGTTGTCGATGCCCTCTGCTAAGATTTCTGGAGGAATAGGGGGAAGAGTAGGGGAGGGGGGAATCAATGGGTCGGTGAAGGGGTAACCAGGACCGCTGCCCTCTTGAAAGGGCTCCCAAGTGATTGCGCCAGCGGGGTAGTTGCCAGCAGCGTGGATGGTATTCAACATGGTCTGCGGACCCGAGCCCAACAAATGTCCAGTCGGATCAAAGAAACGGCCGAACATAGGGCGCGGGGAGCCAGGAGGAGAATGGGAGGGATATTCTGAACGCCAATTGGAATCCATGGTGGTGGTGACACCCTTTACCTTTACCACTTCCACCAACAACTCTACAATATGGTCACGAAAGAAATCCTCCTAACCATCACCAAAGAAAAAGACCTTCAGAAGAGAACAACCCTCCCCTTTGGCACACTCTCCCCCTATTACCACATTCTAAAGAACCAAACATTCCTCAAAGGACTTCGAACTCTCCTCAAAGGACGCAAAAGAGTTATGAGGAACAAGTCACCGACACCTGTATTCATACCCAACCCAGGTCCTTCAGAAGGAATAGGAGGACCACCCACTACTGCCACTATCCCAGAACCACCAGTCATACCAAGGGTACCAACACCACCCCTTGTGGACCCGTCACTGTTCATACAAATCCCCACCGATGTTAACCCGCCAATTATAGAGTCACCACAAGTCGTATCACCACCGCTCCCCTTAGTTCCCTGGGGATCACATCGACGACAATACTTGTCAATGGAACAATACAAATCACCACTGAGAATCATTGACAACCCTATTGATGTTCCATTACCTCAGTCACTTACCCCATCACCACCGTCAAGGAAAGCAACACCTGTTATCCCAGCACCATGGAACAGGTCACCAACACCAGAAGAAATTCCATTACCACCATCCAGACCGTCAGTAAAGAAATACATAGGACCCTCATCCCTCGACCTCATTCCCCTCCCATGGAACATTCCCCCTTTCAAAGGAATTACCCCGCAGTCATCACCCCCAGTTGCTTCATCATCATTTCTCCCCGAGGAACCAATGCTGCTCCCAGTGGAACCACCACCAGAATTCCCTCTCATTGTCTCAATGACTCCTAGTCGTACCACTCCCTTACTCCCAAAGAATCCCCTTACTGAAAGCAAACCATTATCCAATAAACCAACACCTCCAGAATGGAAACAAGTTCAATCGCTACCAGTTACAGGAAAGCGAAAGGAATTATCACCCAAAGCGGAATCTTCACCCCCAGTAGCCTCATCATCTCAGCTACCATGAATTCCACCCATTCAAACCACCCCGTTACCCAAACACCCCCTCATGGAGGACGAACCATTGGTCAATAGGGAAGGACCACCTAGTTGGTCAGGGAAACAACCATCACCAATTACTGGGAAACGACAAGAATCACCACAATACGTCGCAATGCCACTCAAACATGAACGGAGCGATCCAGAAACAGAAAGATCAATGAGCCCTGAAGAGCAACCCACCCCTCCTGATTCACCCAAAAGCACAGCTCTATCGACACCCTCTAGTTTTGGACTTGTCGATCTCTATAGGACACCGGTTCAAACCATCATTGAGGTTGAAGACGAACTCATGGAAGAAGGAGAAACAACTGATTCGGACTTATCAATGGAGGAAGGACAAATCGCAGATACAAGGCAGTCCACTCCTGACAGCATGGACATTGGGATACCTTGTGTACCCTCCGACTGGTTGCAACCATCTTCACCCTAGGTTGTGTGGTAACGACCACTCTAGGAAGGGCGTCATGTTATGATCCTGGGCCCTACCACTAATTTTCTCTCATTTTCCGCCATTTTATTCTGCGCTCTCAGTCACTCATTCCCCACTCGTTCTCTTACACGCCGCTCGGACCGCCACCAAATCACCTGACAAGTCACCTGATGGATCACCTGACCATTCCGCAGTCGACTATCACATGCCATCACTCTGCAGTCCACAGCACTCTGCAGCATCACCATTTAACCCATTATGGATTGCCAGCTCATTGCCACGTCATGATGGACCGCCAGCTCATGATGGAGCTATACTTAGAACTGCCAGCTCATGATGAACCTTACTATATGTGACAGTATTATTCTGTGACTCCTGTGACCCGTTACTTCTCACTTGTATATAAGCGCTCATACTTTTAGTAGTTAGGCCCTAAGCCTAACTTGGTTTTCAATCCAAGACTTGTAGCTTCCACCCAGGACTCTTAGAGTCAATAGCCCAAACCCTCAGTCGCTTCAAAACCCCTTTTGAAGCTCTCCCCTCTACTTCTATCAGAACACTTAGGAGTCGCCCTTATCATCGGGGACTTACTTGTTATAACTGAGTAGCCAACCAGTACCGCGCTACTCACGTGATCATTGCCTCAGGAGGACAACCCACTGAGCAATCCCAGTCGTCGCCAAACCAACTCATGCACGTCACGTCTTTAAGGCCCTTGGACCTTAACACACATAATCATATCCTGGTTGTTGTGAACATCCTTTTGCCACTAATCTCACTTTATATTTTAACAGGTTTCCTTCCCTGTCATGTTTCTTTGCAAAGACAAATTTATTTGCTATCAGGACTATGCCTGGCAGCTTGTCAACTAGCTTCCATGTTCCCATCTGTTTCAGCTGATCAAGCTCAGCATGAATGGCTTTTTCCCACTCATGCCATTCAAGGGAATCTCTGGCTTCTTTCAAGTTTCAGCACTCATCATCTGGGATTACCACAAACACTTCCTCTTTCATGCCTGATGCAATGCCAGCTTCTTTCTCATCTGGGAAGGGATCATTCAGGTATTTATAATCGACTCAGACTCCTCACGTTTTACAGGGTTCTCTAGTGTCAATGTCCTTACTGACTTGGACTCCTTGGGCTTTCTGGGGTTCTCTTATGTCAATTTCGTTCTCAGCTGGTCATTTTTTCGGGATTGTAGTGTTGCTTTTTTGTGTGCTCTGGTCTCTGTCATTCTCCCCCTCATCCAGAGGAGCATGCTCCCCCTGGTCATCATGCATATCTACGACAATGTCTTCTGGAGGGGATGGCTCTAATGGCTCTAAGAAATGATAATTTCTCAAGGTAAGTATATTCCTTGTTGCCGCATTGTAATATCTAATTGCCTTTGCCCCTTTGTTGATGCCTACATATGCTTGATGTTGTGACTTGGGCAGCATTTTCTGTTGTATGTTTTGACCCTGTAATAGGATCCATACTGGCATGCCAAACTTGTGCAAATGTGAAATATTTGGTTTCTGTCCATGCCATGCTTGGTATGGGGTTTGCTGTTGGCAATGCAGTGTGTGCTATGGTGAGTTTCCAAAGGAATTCAGGAAGTTTCACACCTGTCAACATTGTGTGTGCCAGTTCTTCAAGCATACAATTCATTTGCTCTGTGATTCCATTTTGGGATGGTGAGTATGGCACAGTCATCTGTAGATCAATTCCTTGTGCCTTGCACAAGTTCTGCAGGCTTGTGTTCATGAACTCTGTGCCATGATCCATTTGTATTCTGTAGGAACTCTTACCTTGTGCCTTTAGATAAGCCACATACTTGATTACTTTTTGCACAGCCTGACTTTTCTGTTTCAGGAAGTATACAATTACATACTGAGTGGTGTCATCTACAAGTAGTAGATAGTATCTATTGCCATGAATAGAAGTGACATCATATTTCCCCCACAGATTGGTGTGCATTATTTTGCCAGGTTCAGTTTCTCTGCCTGACGCTGGTCCATATGGAGACCTTGAAAGCTTCACTTCTGTACATGCGACACAGTCAGGCTTAGGCAATTGTGTATCCATGTTAAGCCTATCAACCAGATCCAAGCATATAAGGTTCTATAAGCCTGCATGTCTGATATGGCTGAAATGTCTATGCCATACTTCCCAGGGGATTATCGATTTGTTAGCACTTTGTTCTATTTCTTGGTCCTTGATCTTTGATGTGGATGAGGAACTTAGTTTAAAGGGAATCTTATATAGTTTGTTCATTAGCTTTTTGCCCTTCACAATGGTTGTGTGCCATTCACGGAATATAGATTCATTCTGTTGTAACAAGCTTCCTGCCATTGCAGTTGCTCTTCCCAACATCCAATAGAAAATAAATTGTTTTTATTATTTGGAACATGATCATAAAGAACATCATTCAAATGAAGAGTGTGAACATATCCATTGACTTCAGAATGTAGGACTATTGTCCCCTTCCCAATAGCGTATGTTCTAATCCCACCAATGCCTGATATTGGTATGTGCTTGATTGGCTCATATGTGCTGAAAGCATCTTGCCAATGTATAATATGAGATGTGGTTCCCAAATCAGCCAACCAATAATAGAGACTATCTGTCATTTTGGAAGAGCTAGCAATGGTACCATAATTATTGATAGCAGCCATATTTCTGTCCTTGTCATTGACAGTATTCTTTTCCTCTGCTAGAAGAGTAATATCCTCTCCTTTCTTGAATTTACCAGCTTGTACTTGTGCATTATTAGTCTGTGCTTCCTTTTCATCTTCAGTTTCTGTGTTATGACTTTCCTTCTTTCTCTTGTTATTCTCCTTCTCCTTGCCCTTGTATGGACATTTCTTCCCATCCTTACCCCAGCATTCCTTAGTCAAATGACCATACTTTTTGCATTTGTCACATGGGTCTGTATCTTTGTGGTGACAGTCATCTGTTTTGTGACCGTCCTTCCCACAAACATCACAATGTTTTCTGTTGTGCAGGGTGTCTTAAGTTATTTACTTTGCTGTTTGCATTGCCATTTGTGTTGGCATTGGCTTTGTTGTTCTTCACATTTGAAGAATCTTTCTTTTTGCAATTCTTGATCACTTCATATTCTTGGCTAATCATGCCTATGAGAGACTGACTATCAACATGTTTATTTGGATCTTTATCTGCTTGGTTGATAGCTCCCTGAACATATGGTCAAGTAAAGGTATCCCAGGAGCGTGGGAGAGTCAACACTATAATGTGTTTGAACAGTGCATCTGCCTGGAGAGAATGGGGGTTCATGTTATGCACAGACTCTGCATATTGTAAATACTCACCTTGAGTACTTATGGGTAAGCATTTAGAGTCTACCTTTAAAGATAAAGGTTGCACAGTTATGTTAGTGCAAAGCTAAGTTAAGACTAACTTAGATAGTGTTGCAGACTCTAGGTGCTTGACTTAGAGTGCAAGGGATTACTTAGAGACTGGGAAGTAAGGGAGTTGCTCTAAGGAGCTTATGGTCCTGCATTGGTTCTACAAAGAGACCAAGTCTGGAGAGTTGGGGCTCTTCAGGAGGTCTTTATATACATGAGCTACCTAGTCATCTATCTAGCAAGTCAAGGAATGTGTAGCAGGCCTTGGTAATGGATGAGTAAGTAGTTACTAAGGTAAACTATCATATGCAAAAGAGATTACAGTCCACAGTAGAGAACTGCTTCACACATTAGAGATATACTGGAGGGTATAACTCTGAATGAGTTGAAATGACTTGTACAGTATGGCTGATGTAATGCGTGGGAGTAGTGGTTGAAATAGGAAGGTACTGTGGCTGTAAGATAATTAGTATGCATTAAGTGATAACTGCTGTGTATCTAGATAACAGGTAAGTCTGAGAGTGCAGGAAAGCAGTAAAGCGGACTGGGTATTGTACTAATAAGGAAGGAGGGCTGATATAAGCAAATGCACATTGTTAAGTGGTACTTAACTGCGTAAATGCTCAATAAATCGAAGGAGCTGTAACATGACTCCCCGATCAGGTCTGAAACACTATAAGTGATTGAAATTGGTTAAGGTGTCATAACATCTAAGATCTGAAGATTTATCTAAGTGAAATGAAATCAGCTTAAGTCAGAGATATCATAACAAATCTGGTTTAAGTAAAAGTGATCAATGCTTTAGATTTGTAACATGCAATAGTTTATCTAAGTCATTTGAAGGGAGATGAATGACATGCGTTTATGAAATTGGAATAGAGACCAGATGAACAGGTAATCAAATGGAAAGAGACAAATACTTTGAGACACATAAAGTAAAACAGAATGGAAAGTAAGTGGCAAAGCCAATTAAGTATGAAATGCGTCAATGATAGGAGTAGAGAAAAGAGAAGCAAAGGGTTACTCAAAAACTGAACCCTTATCATAATAGTACAATTAAGACAGAAACTTGAAAAGTGGAAATCTAATGGAAATAAAAGGAAAGTTCACAAGTTGAGTGTGAACAGGAATGGACTGTGGCATAAAGGAAGATACCATACTGCTACACTAAGGTAGTCTGTATAGTATGTAATATGCTTGTAAGGTAAGAGGGACCAAATGCTAAAGATAGCAATATTGGTAGGTCTTACTTACGGTGGGTGAAGACATATTTCTTCCTGCCTAAGGTGCATTCACAGCAGATGTGACTGTACTCACAACATTTGTGGCAGCGCTTGGATTTGGTGGAATGTGGGCCAATCGGAGTGGGCTTCATCTGATATTTGCGGATATCACAGATGTGATCATGTAATATGTGAATCTGATCAGCATTGGTGATAGAGGGAATATCAGGCATACATATGGGGGTGAATTGTTATGATCCACCCCAATTTTTCTCATCCTCATCGGACCCCCTCCTTGTCACCCTATCAAAACCTCCACCTATGGTCAAGCGACCATTACCATTGAACCCATCACCCCTACCAGACCTGCCACCCTTGCTGCCCAGTGAACCATCCAAACCATCATCACCTCTTGATCAGCCCCCAGTCGAGCCCCTCGTCCCCGTCCCCTGGAACATCCATCATCAGGAATACTCCTCAATGGAGATGTACCAAGAGCCACCCCTGGTAGAGAACCTACTGGAAGATCCAGACAGTCCCATGGAGGATGCACCACCCTTAGAGCCACAACCAGTCACTCACTATGAACCTGACATCCCTGGAGGACAGACATATACCTTGTCCCCAGAAGAGTCCCCTATCGAACCCTGGGAAGCATACCTCACTCAGCCCAGCAGTCCTGTGTCCCACAAGCACTCCCTGTCACCCACAAGTCCCTCTTCAGCACCCATATGCCAACACACCAGTAGAGAAGGCAGTTACCAGTCAATCATCCCTTCTACCTTATCGCCCATAGCTGGCACCTTGCCCCAGAGTCAGGGCTACCAGTCGACCTCTCCCGGAGGATCTGCAGACAATCCCTCATCCACGCAGAGCTCCGCAGACAACACAGATAGCGACATGGCCCTTAATTGGGTCACCATCAATACAGATTACCTTAAAGGGTAGTTGCTTACGCTAGACACCCATTAAACCAGAATGGGCATGCAGAGATCAGATCTCCTCAGATCAACCTCAAACCTTGTGGTCGTCATCGCATCATGACAACGCTTCTCTTCTTGGAATGACCCGCCGCCATTGTTCGACCCTTAAGGATGGATTAGGCAACTTGTCACTTTATTATTCGCTCTCACTCATTCTCTATTGTTTGACTCATACAGGCCGCAGCACTTATCCGCGGACCTTCATACATCACAGACAGGCCCCTCTTGACCAGAACTACCTACCTTAGTGATAGTAACACGTGCACTCGCCTGCCTGTATATAAGCGCCCTGTATTTTGACAGTCAAGCCCTAAGCTTGACTTGATTCTCAATATCAACGTTCTTGAACACTCCCCTTGTGCCTCCCCTTTCCTCATCTCTTACATAAGCCACTCAGAGTCGTCTCTAGCAACACCAGAGACTTCTACTCCTTCAAAGTACTTGCCACCAGTTCACTCTTAGTACAAGTCATACTATCAAGGCCTGTTGAAGCCTTAACATGAATGCGGCAGTGCATGCCAACACAGGCAGACCAAGTGTGATGGCTCTGGACATGTAGTGGTTGATGGCAGTGTTAGTGCCGGAGTAGGTGATGTGGCCATGGAAGGGGGCGACAGATTTGAAGAAGTTGGCATAGGCTTTGGGATAGCCATCAAAGTCTTCAATATGGGCAAGGATGTGTCCTAAAATGTTAGCATTCTTGAGTGCGCTGAGTGCTTCCATACGCTTCTCCAGGTAATGCATGTGGCATTCTTGGAGGGCATTGATCTGGTGTTGAGTGGCATACTGTGCCTCTTGGTAGTGGCAGTAAGTGAGGACTCCTGCAAGGAGGTCCTTGGGGCAATGTTCAGCAAGGATCCAGTCAATGGCTTCACCACATTGCGCTTTGGAGTCTAGGATCTCCAACTGTGATGGGGTGAGTATGGGGCATAGGTAATTGACAGAAGTGGGGTGTAAGCCTTGGATAATGACAGGGTAGTTCTTGCTGAAAGTGCCAGCAATCTTGGGCTGTGCAATGGTTAGATCATACTTGATCCAGGGGGCAACTATCTGTTGGCGCGGCATAGCTGGATCTGGGATGAGGAGACAGAAATAGTCAGGGGAACCAATGGTGTTGAAGATCCATGGTTTGCCAGGGTTTTCTCTGCTGAGTTCGATGTTAGGTGGGTGCATTGCACTGCTGTGGATTGGTGATGGAAGTGGAGATGGCCAGGCATCTAAGATACTGACCTGGGCATCTTCATCTTGATCTTTGGATGAAATGAGGGTAGTGGATGATAGAGTGGCAAGACAAGGTGGCTGGGCATTGTCCCAGGTGTGTTGGGAAGGTGTCCAATCTTCATAGGGGGGCACCAACCAATCTGTGTCATCTGGTCATTTCAGGCTTATGCACATTTCTAGTACGCATTGTGAATAATTCTTACCATCATCATCAATGACTTTGGTAAGCATCTTCATAGCTTCTTTGCGGTTAATATCCCATAGGCTGTTGGTAGGCGTGATATTAGTAAGGTTCTTGACCAGAGGGAGTTCGACCTGTTGGTACTTGGGCTTGTTTTGATTGAATAGGTGGTCGATTGCTGGGAGGATAGGTGAGACAGGCAGTTCTTCTTCATCCTTGAGATCTATCTTGAAGAGGAGAGAAGGCAGAGTGTACTCATCACTGCTGCTATTGATGTCCATGTCACTTGGGGATCCTGGTTCAGCAATGGTAGATGAGAAGAGTGGTGCCCTCTTGGAGGCAACATCGGTGAGAGTACAGAGTGCAGTGAACATGTTGGTTGGTTGTAAGAGTGGAGACGAGTGGAGTAGAGTATACAGTTTGAACTGAGGACTTTGACAAGTGAACTGAAGGTCTTTTATATCTGTAGAGCTCATACTTGTGCGCTAAGATATTCTTCTAGGAGTTCAGGTGCATGTACGTCCTTTGCATCTACCCATTGATTATCTGCTGATAGATAACCTTTCTATCTTACTAAGTATTGCATCTTCTTATTGCATCCTGTGCAGCATGTATTGATAATCTCTTCTACTTCATATTCTTCTTCTCCATCAATTATTTCAGGGGGTGGTTGCATGTATGTTTCACCATAGGCTTCTGTTTCATTGTATGGAATCAGGAGGTCTATGTGGAACACATTATGAATCTTCATTGATGGTGGAAGTTCTATGTGATAAGCAACCAGTGAAACTTGTTTCAAAACTTTGAATGGTCCATATCATCTTGGTGATAGCTTCCTTGAAGGTGTATTAACTCTGAGATTTCTAGAATCTAACATTACTTTAATGCCTGGAGATAATGTTCTCCTTGGTGTGTAATATTTGACATGTTTACTAAGTGATTGTTGTGCATCTGATCATGCTTTTTTTATCATTAATAATCATTGATATGCACTAGGATTAGTGTCTTCTTAAATTGATAAGTTTGTGGATGGATTGATTCCTAAGATCAATTGATGTGGAGTGTACTTGGTGTGTTCATGTTTTCATGAGTTATGTGTGAATTCTGTGATTGGAAGTAGTGTACTCCAGTTGTCTTGTCGTCCATTAACAAACTCTTTGAGATCATTCTCAATCCATAAATTCATGTGTTCAGTTTGTCCATCTGTGCATGGATAAAAGGCTGAACTAATATTTTGTTGAATATTGGTTACTTTGCAAATTGCATTACTAAAGTTGCTTGTAAATCTTGGATCTTGATCTGATATAATTCTTTTAGGAATTCTGAACCAAGGGAATAGGTGTTGTAAGTATAACTTTGCAATGCCTTGTCCATCTATAGTTTTATTGCAGGGTATGAACTTTGCTGCTTTGGAACATCCTTGATCTACAATCATAAGGATAGAATCAAAAGTGTTTGAGGTTGGTAGATTGGTGATTAGATCCATTGAAACATATTGAAAGGGGCCTTGTTCTACAAATGTGTTTAGGTGATAAAGTGGTGTGTGTTTCATATGTGTAATAACTTTACTTTCTTGGCATGTTGTGCATCCTTTCACATAATCTTCTACAAATTTGTGTAATTGTGGTCCTTCATAGTTTCGTTTGACTAAGTCCCATGTATTAGAAATGCCTGGATGACCACTGATGGGTGAGTCATGCACTTCTTGTAAGACTTTGCAACGTGTTTCAGGATTATCTTCTAAATAAACCTTATTAACTTTGATTTCTTGGTTGACAAATAAATTTTCTGGTAGGAGTGTAACATCTTTATTAGGATTTACTCCCTCTTCAAAGTCTTTTCTTCAACTAAGAAAGTCAGCAATGGTATTGCTTTTACCAGGAAAATGTGCAATTTCAAAGTTGTAATCTTGTAGAAATTCATGCCATCTAGCTTGTCTAGGGCTAATCTTCTGTGGTGTCTTAAAATACTTAAGATTATGGTGATTGGTCCTAATGAGGAATTTCTGTTGTGCACCTAAAAGAAGCTGACAATTAGCTTTTAGGGTGTTAATGATTGATAATAGTTTGCGATCATATATGTCATAATTGTGTTCAGCTGGTAATAATAATTTGCTGAAGAAGGTGATGGGGTGGCGTCCATCACTAAAATCTTGTGACACTGTTGCTCTGACTATGTGTGCAGATGCGTCAGTATCTACAATATAATGTTTGATAGGATCTGGATTTCTAAGGACTGGATAGCTTGTAAATTTGCATTTGAGAGTGTCAAATGCGGTTTGTTGGTCATTTTCCCATTTCCATACATGACTTTTCTTTGTAAGATCATGGAGGGGGCATGCTATCCTTGAGTAATCTTGAATGAAATCTTTGTAGTAATTTCCAAAACCGAGGAATGAGTGTAATTCTGAAACTGTAGTAGGAATGGGCCAATCAGTAAGACCTTTGACTTTGATTGGGTCCATCTTGACTTGTCTATTTCCTACAATGACACCTAAGTACTCTACTTTGCATCTGTGGAAGTGACATTTCTCTGGTTTGAGGAATAGATCATTGTCTTCTAAGCGTTTGAGGACTATAGATACAATTTTAATATGGTCTTCAATGTTATCACTGTCTGTAACAATGAGGATGTTGTCCATATGGATTATAACATTACCAGTTGCGACTAGATCATCGAATAGTGCGTCTATCATTGTCTGGAACGTAGCTGGAGAGTTGGTTAAACCGAAAAACATGACTAGGCACTCAAATAAACCTCTGTTTGTTTTGAAGGCAGTTTTCCATTGATCATTTTCTTTGATGCAGACATTATTGTATCCCCATCTAATGTCAAGTTTGGTAAACCATTTCTTTTTAATGAGTTTAGAGATTAATTCTTTGATGAGTGGTAGAGGGTATGTGTTTCTGACTGTCCAGTTGTTGAGTGTGTGATAATCTTGAACTGGTCTAAGCTTTCCATCTTCTTTTTAACAAAGAAGAATGGGGAAGCATATGGACTATTGGATCATCTAATATATCCTTTGGCTAGGTGTTTATCTAAGAATTTATCTAGTGCTTCTTGTTGTCCTTCTGCTAATGGATACACCTTACAATTGAGTGTAGGTGGTGCTTCTGGTAATAGGTCTATAGTGTGATCCCATGGTCATGGTTCTGGGAATCTAGTGCTTTCTTCATCACTAAAGACTCTACCATATTGATGGTATACACTTGGTACTTGTTCTTGCCAAGTGCATTGTTTCTTGTCTGCAGCTTGAGTGGCTAGTTCAGTAGCTATAGTAGTCTTTCTGATTGTAATAGTATCGTGTTTGTTACTAGGAATGAATTTGAAATCATCTTCAAACTCTAGGTCGTCTTCTTCTAATTCTGGTATGACTTCTTTGTCATTTGAAGTCCATAGGTGTGCATCTTTAGTGAATGTAGTTACATCTCCATGGAATATGCCTTCTTTCCAATCAATGTTTGGACTGAATGCAGCAAGGAATGGCATTCCTAAGAGCATTGAATTACTACCCATATCCATTATTAAGAATAATAGTGGAACAGTGTGATTCTGGTATTGAACTTCTAACTTTGCAGCATGTGTGATTGAACCACTTCTGTTCTTAGTTCCATCAACATTGTGTACAACTCTAGATTTGGGTAATTCAATCGTAGGTAGATTGAATCGATTGACTACTAATGGATTAAGGAAATTATTAGTTGCACCTGAGTCTAATAATGCTTGAAGATCTGTGTGAAGATATGCAGACTGTAGGGAAACTTGAGCTTTGATTTGTGGACATTTGGGAACGAATACAGCCTGAGAAAAGATAGCCTGCAACATGGCTGTGTGTGTTGGGCTTTCTAAAATTTATTCCTAAGCTTTTCATTTCATCGACCCATTGCTCACGTTGTCCTTCATTAAACTTTGCTGCTTGCACAGCAAGTTCAGGAATATCTTCTTTGTCTTCTTCATTGATTTCTTCAATGTGTGCACTTCTAGCATAGGATTGGGATGGTGCTCCTAGCTTTGTAGGTTTAGGGAAAGTACATTTAAACTTTCTAGGTTGATTAGACTTGTGTGGTGTAGACTGATAACCTGTCCTTGGTCTAGGTTGATTAGATTGCTTGAATTGGAATGTCTGTGATTTGTGCATTGGGCATTCTTTAGATATATGTCCAATTCTGCTGCAATTAAAGCAACGTCCTTCTGAGCAATGCTTTCTCTTGTCATCATCAGTATATGCTCTATTGACTTGAGTGAACACTGGTGGATCTACGTCCATTGGGACTGTTCTATCATTAGGATGAACATATTTGTTTCTATGGCATCCATTGCCATTAGATTGAGTGAATTGCCATTTAAAGTGTGCTTGTCCCAGATTAAGCATTGTTTGTCTGTAAGCGTGCTTCTTCATTTCATCTCTGGCAGTGTCTTCCCATTGTATAATAGTATTAGGGATTGCACCTTGGCCATAGAGGATTGCTTGAAGAAGTGAGGGTTTGAGACCTTGTGCAAAGATGTGCATTGTACCTTCTGCAGCGCAGTCATAGTTTGCTTGTTTACAGAGATTGTTAAATGTAGAGATGTATGAATCTAGATCATCTTTGAACATTTTTAATGCCATAAGTTTCTGGTAAGTGGTTTGTTTCTTGGCAGTGTCTGTATATGCATTAGTGAATGCAGTATTGAAATCATTCCATATTTGTGGATCAATTCTATCAAGTGGGTTTTGTACTCTTGTGGTCGATTCTCTGATTGAGAGTACTTGATCATTAACCCAATCATCTATATTAGGTCCTCTTATGAGTGATAATGCATACATTGCGTGGAAGTATGGAATTTGCATCACTTCATAGTTTTCATTGAGTCCCCAATATAAATTGAATTGGTGTAAGAAGAGCCTTCTATTGCCTTTGAATGTATCTGGTGGTGAACCTCTTAATTTGTCTGTTGTAGCAACTGGTGCTACTACTTGTGCTGCTTGTTGGGCAGGGGCTTGTTGTTGAGCCGCTTGTTGAGGTTGAGCTTGTCCTTGTTGTGCCATTATGGGCTGGACTACTGGTTGTGCAAATACTACTGGTACTTGGATAGGTGCGACTTGCACTTCTGGTTCTTCTGGTAAAACTACACCTTGTAGTTCTGGTTCTGGTTCTGCTAAAGGTGGAGGAGAAGGTACATTTAAACCTGCTTCTACTGCTTGTTCTACTAGTTGTAAGTATGCTGGTACTTGTGGTGTAAGAGGGTTTTCTGGCTCTCTATCTTCTAAGTCTAAGACATGTTGAAATTGTGCAGCTAATACATCTGTAGCTTGTTCTGTAGTAGATGTCTGGGGTTCATAGTATTTGTCTTCTTGATCTTCTTGATCTTCTTGATCGTAATCTGGGTTTGGTGCAGATTGGAATGGAGAGAGTTCTACTGACTCTAATGTTTCCGCATGTGCTCTGGGTACTGTAAGGGTGGATGGCCCTGGTACTGGTGGTAATTCTTCTGGAATATGCTCTGGGTGTTCAGGGTCTGTGATTCTCCAATAACCTGTGTTGTTGGAATATCTTTCTATGCGATCTGCATGAGAGAGGTATGTATCTCTGTCATATCGATAGATGTAATACCAATAGTTTTCTATGAATTCTACTGGATTGTTTGTTTGACCTTCTGGATCCCAAAGATAATAGCCTGGATATTCTGAAAAACTTAACCACTGGATTTGTCCTAAGACGTGTTCTGGTAAGTCTGGACTTTGTCTAAGTTGAACTTCAACAAATCGACATTGATATATAGGGTCAGGTAACGGTTCTACTAAATGAGCCATACTGACAATGTGTAAAGGTCTTCAGCTGCTAAAGGCCTTTGGTATAGATCAGTTACTTTAGATCTAAAAACTTCAGTGCATTGAAGCTTAATGTATTCTTTCAAAGAGGTTGGAACCTTTGGTTACTGACTTTTGATAAGATAATGCACACTTTGATAAGATCCAACTTGATAAGGTAAGATGTATCACCTTGATACTCTTGATAAGATAAGACTAGTTACTTTAAGTCTTGATAAGATGTTCTGTATATGGAAGGTGTCCTGCTACTTTAGGAACACCTTCAGTTCTGCTTCACTATAGGGGAAGTTGCCTTCGTTTGTGGTAACTAGACTAGTTATAGACTTGGTCTAATGTTATGCACAGACTCTGCATATTGTAAATACTTGCCTTGAGTACTTATGGGTAAGTATTTAGAGTCTACCTTTAAAGATAAAGGTTGCACAGTTATGTTAGTGCAAAGCTAAGTTAAGACTAACTTAGATAGTGTTGCAGACTCTAGGTGCTTGACTTCAAGTGCAAGGGATTACTTAGAGACTGGGAAGTAAGGGAGTTGCTCTAAGGAGCTTATAGTCCTGTACTGGTGTTCATGTAGATACAAGATAGCTGACATCAGTGACCAGGTAGCAAGACAAATCTGTATAGACACACAACCAAAAAAAATTAAACTTCAGTCTTACTTCCATGTGAAAGGTGACAAAAATGCAAATCCACTCAAACTTTTTTTGAGCAAAAAGACCATGTTTTCGTTGTTTCCCTTCTTTCAAGCTGCAGAGGTTGCAGTCATGCTGAAATTTCAAATTAGAGTTGGTGCTTCAAATTGGCATATCTCAGCAAGGGTACACGGTCATATGTTTACGTGTTCTATGCGGTACAGCACAGTAAACAGTAAACCAATCGTGTTGTGTACCACCCCCCAAATAAATAGATTTGTGCATCAGATATGCAATGATTGCTCCCCCCCCCCCCTTCCCAGATAGACTGTCATGCCTTGTGTTTCAGTAAGACACATGAAAATAATAGATCCTATGTATGAGGCATGGCTCATAGCTGCCAAATCTGAATGGGAGCGTGGCCTCTTCAAGAGCAGATGAGCTGCTGCACATGCATATAATGTGAGTTGGATGTGGTTCTATTGTCAATCATCAAATCCAGATGCTTTCAGGTCTCTCTGGCAACATTGTGTGCTCGGATCAATGGGCAAGATGGCAAGAGAGGAGCCCACCAGTCCCAACAGCTGCTCTCCAAGGTACAGGAGGCAGTCCTGTGCGATTGGATCGAATTCTATGCCTTGATTGGAAAGCCCCTGGACATAGAGGGCATCCAGCGTCTTGTAGCTGATCTAGCTGGCATACAACCAGGCAAAAACTGGGTCTATCAGTTCAAGAAACGTTGTCCTCAAGTTTCCTATTCAAGGCCTGGAGGCCTTGATCCAAAGTGGGCAAAACATTTTAACCGTTCAAATGTTGCAGGTTTTTATGAGCTCCTCAAGGCAATTTATGATGCATACCCTGATTTCCCACCCCAGCATATATGGAACATGGATGAGAAGGGGCTGCAGCTTGGTGGAGGCCAGAAGTGGTCAAAAAAATTCTTTTATCTCAGAGGTTTGAAAAAGTCAAACTTTTATCAGATTCACTCCAACAACCTGGAACTCATCACCATCATCGAATGTATTTCACCTGCTAGTTTGTCCATCCCTCCTGCATTCATCCTGGCTGAAGGGCCTACTCCTGTACTTCCTGACCTAGAAGTTCCAATTGCTGCAATTGGCAAGTTACCCAATGGGTGGACTGACAACGAACTTGGCCTCAAATGGTTTCAAGAAACCTTCATCCTATTTGCCAACACACACAAAGTGAACAATGCCCCCATCCTCCTCCTCCTTGATGGTCACGATTCCCATGAAACTGATGAGCTCCACTCAGTTGCATATGAACACAACATATTCATCCTTGCTTTCCCTTCCAAATGCACCCATAAGCTCCAACCTCTTGATGTCATAGTTTTTGCCCAAGTTCAACACAAGTGGTCATCACATTGCAACCACTGCATTTATGAAAATGTTAGCATGAATTGTTATAATGTTATCCCCAAGTACATGCAGGTGCGCGCAGCATGCATGATACCAGAGTTGATCCACTTGGCCTTCTCCTGCACTGGCATCTATCCTTTCAATTCCCATATCTTCACTGATGCCAACTTTGCACCAGCAAGGTCTTTTTCTACAATCCCACAGGTGCCCCACTCCTTCCCTACTGACATCCCTTCCTCTTCACCCCTTCCTTCTGACGCATCAGACTTTGATTCAGATGGGGTCAGTGATGAGTCTGAGGATCAATCAGACACTGAGGCAGATGTCACTCCTTTGCACCCCCTTCATGTGGATTGGGACTTGGATTCTGATGACTCAGGTTACAAACCACTATCACCCTGCATGTCCCCCTCAGTTCCATCACGTGTACTGCCCACCACACCTTCCTTATACATCTCACTTCCTTCACTTCTCATGCATTCCACACCCACTGTGCCTGCTGAAGACACCATGTTCACCAACTCTCCTGGGCCATCTGACAATATCAACATATCCAACTCCAATTCTCCATGTCACTTCACCCGCTCACAGAACACACCTTCTTCATCTGCCCTGTCAATTTCAGCCACCCTTGACCCCATGCGAGCACCAGTCCCCAACTCAAAAGAGGAGCTGGGCACAGAGGTTGCTTGACTACGGATGGCCATAACATTCATGGAGAAGGAAATCTCCCTCTCAAATGCAAGGGCTGAAGCCAGTGACACCCATTGCACCATCTTGAAGTGGGAGTTGTCGGATATCAAGGCAGACTTGCTTGGCAAGAAGAAGAGCCAGGGTTGCCATGCTGTCAAGATGTCTGCATGCTATGTTGCACATGAAATGATGAAGGAGCTTCATGCTTCTCAAGCACAGGAGAAGGCCTTGCATGCAAGAGAGGTCACAGAGAAGAAGGCCCAGAAGGCAGAGGAGGAGGCTGCGCATGAGGTCCAAATCCAGGAGGAGACTGAGACAAAGGTCTTCACTGGTGCGCCATCTTTAGATTCACATTTTCTTTTCTTAACTCATCCTTTCCCCCCTTATAGACCCTCTGTCATTGTACAAGCACAAGGACAACCTGGTTGTTCTTGCTGGTGCACTTGGTCTCAAGACAGCAGGCATGGTCAATGAGCTGGCAATGCTTATCAAGAAACATCTCTCAGACAACCCCAACATCCAGTTCAATCCTTGATTTTCTGGGCTCTTTCTTCAGAACAAGCGGTGTTGTGTGGGCAATAGCAGTAGCATTACAGTAGAATTGGATGTTTGAACACACATTTCTTGAATAGCCAGCCGTTTTGTCCTGCTCCTTGTCAAATCCCACCCATAGACCACTCAAAATAAGGTTGGTCAGTACTTTAAAAAACAGAAAACTTTATTGTGATGATATGTGACTGTCTTGCTACCTGGTGCTGTCTTGTATCTATGTGAACACCAGTATTGGTTCTATGAAGAGACCAAGTCTGGAGAGTTGGGGCTCTTCAGGAGGTCTTTATATACATGAGCTACCTAGTCATCTATCTAGCAAGTCAAGGAATGTGTAGCAGGCCTTGGTAATGGATAAGTAAGTAGTTACTAAGGTAAACTATCATATGCAAAAGAGATTACAGTCTGCAGTAGAGAACTGCTTCACGCATTAGAGATATACTGGAGGGTATAACTCTGAATGAGTCGAAATGACTTGTACAGTATGGCTGATATAATGTGTGGGAGTAGTGGTCGAAATAGGAAGGTACTGTGGCTGTAAGATAATTAGTATGCATTAAGTGATAACTGCTGTGTATCTAGATAACAGGTAATCCAAGAGTGCAGGAAAGTGGTAAAGCGGACTGGGTATCGTACTAATAAGGAAGGAGGGCTGATATAAGCGAATGTGTGTTGTTAAGTGGTACTTAACTGCATAAATGCTCGATAAATCAAAGGAGCTGTAACAGTTCAAGTGGATTGGAATGTTATTCCAATCGCTCTTTAGCTTTGTAAGATGGTCAACTATATTTGAACCTTCATAAGTACAGTTCTCAAAGATAGTGTGCAATTGCTTGGTGTAGTCCATATTGGGAGATCTCTTGAATAGGGCTCTAAGGGTTTCCCACATGTTAAATGTGGTTGGACACCCATTAGTATGCACCATGATATTCTCAGAGATGTTTGCAGTGATAAGCATCTGAGCATAATTGTCGTTGTACATCCAGTTCTTTGCACTGACAGGATTGCAGACTGGATCTGGGCATACAAGTTGGCCATTGACAATGCTCTTCACCTCAAAAGAATTGAACAGGTATATCATGAGTCTGGACCAGCGCACCCAGTTACTCACTTTAGTGTTGTTAAGAGCCAAGGACCCTAAGGTGCAACGTGCACAGGTTTGTATAATGGCAGTGGGACTTGTACGTCTAGGGATCGCAGGTAGCGAACACTGGCCCTAGGATGCTGCTGGGGTGGCTTGTTTGCACGCATGCACAACGGCGATGACAATATCGGGATACACTAGTCCAGTAGAGGGCACAGCAATTACTGTGACCTACAGCCGGTCTCGAACAGTGGTTCTCTAGCGGATGGATAGATGATGAGTGCGCAAGTTACTAACTGCGCCTAAGCAAAGTGCTTGGTAGAGCAAGAGGATGGATAAGGGGAGAGTCTCAATGACATTTGAGACGACTTCGAGAAAGGCTGGTGAAGCTACAACACTTGGGATTAAACCAAGTCAGGCTTAAGGCCCAACTCTAGGAAAACACAAGGGTTTATATACATGTGGGGAGGCTGTATGACTAAGGCCTGATACGACAAGTACTTGTACTAGTAACAAGTCATAGCCCAAAAAGATGGAGTCATATACTGTGGAACTGACTCACGCGTGAAGGTAACAAGAAGGGAGTCAGTATGGGTCATGAAATGAGGCTATGAAGAAAGTATAGTAAGCGGGCTGAGAATCCGGAAGCGAGGCTAAGGTAAGCAAATAGAGACGAGTCAGGGGTAGGGATAGGGTTATGTGAGGTCAGGTGAGGGAGTATCAGGTGATGGGCAGGTGACTTGGGAGCAGGTGACGTCAGACAGGTGACATTGAGGAGCAGGTGATTGGTCATATGATTGAGATGGATGGGTGGTTGGTCACGTGATGGGAATGGCTTAGTAAGCAGGTGGAAAATGAAAAATGCACCCTGCGTAAGCCCAAGAATGTAACAAGTGTCCAAAGAGGCTTGGATGGTAGTGCCCACAGATCCTCCAGGAGTATTGATGTGGGCAACAGAGGGTACATCTGGAGTGTTGTTGTTTGGCACACAATTGGGATC